>Ga0265780_10000202_pt1 | contig 96851 bp, 95 predicted proteins | sample P1T30metagenome_FD_192432 | JGI IMG/M metagenome (GOLD analysis project Ga0265780, IMG submission 192432) | Plant litter microbial communities from East Loma Ridge, Irvine, California - P1 T30 | ecosystem: Environmental > Terrestrial > Plant litter > Unclassified | place: USA: California...
ATGCAAATATCTTTATTTTTGCGCTAACGCAAAAGGGAAACATTGGATAAGAAGGTTTTTGTAATTATTGTAACCTACAACGGGGCACGGTGGATAGATAAAAATATCACATCGCTGCTGCAATCGGACTATCCTGTACGTATTATTGTGGTGGATAATAAATCTACCGACAACTCAGTGCAACTCCTGCAAAAGTACCCGCAAATAGACCTTATTTTATCTGATGAAAACCTGGGTTTTGGCAAAGCCAATAACATTGCGATGCAGAAAGCCATGGCGCAGGGAGCTGACTACCTTTTCCTGTTAAACCAGGATGCCTGGGTGTTTAACGACACTATTGGCAACCTTGTCAGCAAGATGGAAGCCGACTCCAAAACAGGCCTTTTAAGCCCCCGACATTATGGGAGTGACGGCATAACGCCTGATGCCGGTTTCGCGACGTATTACAGCCGCAAAACGGGCGAGGAGAAGGGTATTGCCACCGTGCCGTTTGTAAATGCTGCCGCCTGGATGCTGAGCCGCGCCTGCGTTGAAAAAGTGGGCTACTTTGAGCCGCTTTTTGGCCATTATGGCGAAGACCGGAATTATTGCGACAGGGTGGCTTATCACGGCTTTACCATAGGTATCGACACCGATTCTAAAATTATACATGACAGGGTTATTGCCCGAAACTTTACCAAAGACCTTACACAAAGCAAATATAAAGTGCTTTCGGCGCTGATTAACCCGGCTTATCCGTTGGCTTCGGCATATGCCAGGGCATTACGCGAAACCGTAGGGCTGCCCAAATATTTCAGCACGTTTTATGGCGCAGGCAAAGCAGCAAAAATGCTAATGGCCCTGACCGCCTACTACCTGAAATTTTTAATTAATCCGTCTCCTGTAAAGCGGGCACGAAAAAACGCCCTGTAATGGAAAAGCAGCAGGTGGCCCCAATGAAGCAGGTGGTGTGGTTTGCCCTGTTTAACTACATGGGTACGGGCATTGGCGTAATATCGTCTTTAATTATCTATCCTAAAAATTTTGAGTTCCAGGGCATGATTCGGTACATAGACAGCATATCTCAGCTGCTGTTTCCCGTAATGGTGCTGGGGGCCAGCCAGGCGCTCATTAAGTTTTACCCCGCGCTGGACGACCACCACCGCAAGCAGCTTTTTAACTACAGTATCATTTCGGTTACAATCATTAGCCTGCTGGCATTATTAGGTATTGTTGCTTATGCCAATGTGAGCGATAACAGCTTTATGGGGCTGGTATACTTTGCTTACCCCATAGCCGTTGTGCTGGCATTTGTAGAGCTTTTTAAAAAACAGTTGCAGGATTTGCAGCGCATTGCGGTGCCCACGCTGTTTGAAAAAATTATACCTAAGGTGGTACTGCCCATAGCCTTTTTGCTGCTTATTTATGGTTTTGTAACCACTACCCAGGCCATATGGATCTATATGACGGCGTTTGCGCTTATACTATTATTCACCGGGCTGTATCTTTTTAAATATTACAAACCGGGCTTTAACTACCGCTTTAAAACGCTTTTTGGCACCATTTCGCGCAAGGAATACTTTCAGTACAGCCTGTATGCGCTGGCGGGCAGCCTGGGTTCACTACTGGCGTTCAGGATAGATGGGCTCATCATTCCCAACTACATTTCTATGGAGGCCAATGGGGTGTTCAGCACCGGCTCTATACTGGCCACTACGCTTCAAATTCCGGCTATCGGCATGTTTGCGCTGTACGCACCCATCATTTCTAATTACCTGAAAGACCACAACCTGAAAGACCTCGACATTAAATATAAAGAAATTGCACGCCTGCTTTTTTTTATAGGCGCGGTGCTCTATGGCTGCATTTTTTTAGGTTTGGAAGACCTTTTTCGACTTATGCCTGATTATGAAAAGCTACAGCCTACCATGCCCATCATTTTCATACTGGGCTTTAGCGTACTCATTAACATGGCTACCGGCTTTAACGGCGAAATTATAACCTATAGCAAATATTACCGCTTTAACCTGGTAGCGGTACTGATACTCATTGTGCTTAACGTAAGCCTTAACCTCTGGTTCATCAGCCTGGGTTATGGAATTGTGGGGGTGGCGTGCGCATCTTTTATCAGTATGACCGTATTTAACATTAGCAAGCTGCTGTTTATCAAGATAAAGTTTGGGCTGGTGCCTTTTGATAGTAAGTTCTTTAAAATGGGCGTTGTGTTTTTGCTGACAGGCGCAATTGTGTACTGGCTGCCCAAAACAGATTCGCACCTAATAAACCTGGTGTACAAATGCGGGCTTTACTGCCTGCTGACTGTAATGGTTGTATACAGGCTAAAGCTTGTGTACCAGCTTAATGTGTGGGTGGGGCAGGCGCTGCAAAAGCTTAAAAAGTAATATATATGTTGCACGGCGCACGAGATTTTTTATCTTAGCAAGCCAAACCGCATAGTATGAAAAATGATAAAATAAGCCGGATGAGTAACGAAGAGTTACTGAAAAATCAAAGGATAATAAAACTACTGGCAGGTATGCTGGGCGGTGCCTTACTGGTGCTGTTTGGCGCGGGGCTGTATATAACTTTTACAAAAGGGTTCTCTCCACTGTTTATAACATCTGTTGCGCTGATGCCGATACTGATTATTAATATCAATAATTTAAACGAAATTAAAAAAGAAATAAAAGCAAGGAACTTATAAAAAGTGCCATCTGCTATCTCCCACCTTTTACCTCAAAACCCGCTTCACCATAAATAGCATCGTTATTATTGATGTTAAGCCCCTGTAAAACCATCAGGAAATTCCCTTCCAGGTCAGACGTGGTAAACTGCACCGTGGCACGGCCATTTATATCAGTATCGATATTAGGCACCCACACCAGGGTGGTGTAATATTTCAGGTCAAATTCATCTTCAAATTGTGGTGCGGGAAAATTTTCCGGCAGGATGATGGTGCTGAGGTTTACTATTTTTTGCGGCACTTTACCTGCACTGCTATAACAGTGCGTATATATTTCCTTACGGCCGTTTACATTGTATTCCCGGCCTATGTAGGGCGGCAAACCGCCCGTAGTGTGGTAGCTACAGTTTAAATTGTTATTAATGCACACGTAGTCAGCGCAATAATCAGGATAATCGCGCGCCCATTTCTGGTAATCAGCACTGGTAAAGCCCCGTTGTTTTTTCTCTATAATTACTTCCTCCACCTGTATGGCGCCGGGTATATCGGGCAATGCAACGGTTTCATGACTGGTGGTATACACCTGCGCTTCAGGCCGGGGCGCGGCGGCAAGTTCATCTTTAGGGTGTAGGGTAACCGTATGTTCATCCAACTCATCATTGGGAAAAAACAGGTAGCACTTTTCGCCCTCAAAGCCCAAAAGGTACTCCGGCTTTATGTAAAAACTGCCGTTTGCTTCTACGGTTATAAACTGTGGCCCCTTTGGTGTAACAAGCGTTATTTGTTTTATATGTACCGGCTTTTTGTTTTTACGGGCTAAAGTGCCGGTGATGCCGGGCGCAATAGTTAAGGGCTTTGCCGCAGGCTGCTTGAGGTTGCCGCGCCATTTTTTACCGGCCAGGTAGTTGTTTATGACGGAGTTATCAAACCCTGACATGCGTTGAATGGTGCCGGCATCTGTAATGGCGCTGTAGCGCGAAGCGGTAATGATTTTGTAGTGGTTTTTGTTTAACAGGCTGCGGTGCACAACGGCGGTAGAGAGGTTGGCCTGCACGGGGTTGCCCTCAGCATCGGTTACGGTGAGGGTTGCGGTAACGTTTTGCCGTGTGCTGAATTTTTTAGTGCCGAAGTCGGCCATTATAGTATAGCCATTTTGGGTGCCGGTATAAAATACACGCTCGTTTGTAAGCACTCCCTGCGGATTAAACAGGGCGGCACTGATGATCCTGCTTTCTGCCGATGGAGGAAGGGACACGGGTAAGGTGCCGTTTGCAGGGACGGTAAGCTCTTTTTCAAACAATACTTCGCTCTGCCACCAGAGCTCCAGCCGGGTTTTTTGGGAAGGCCCGGTGTTGCGTATGAAGAGCTTATTGCCAGCCTCGAGCGTAAGGGATAGCCCCTGTTTTTGTACTTCGATGGGAATTTTAGCGCTAAAGTTTTCTGTGGCCAGCGTGGCGGTTATGTTGTAGGCTCTGTCCTGTAAAGTATAGTTGATAACGGCAAGCCCATAGCTATTGGTTAGGGCTGTAGCTACCGGCTTATTGTCTTCTGTAAGGGTTACACTTACCCCGCTTACCGGTTGGCCAGTATTGTCTGTAGCCTGTACGGTTATGATATTGTTGAGCCCAGCAATGGCCACGCCCCCCTCCGGCATTACTGTTACGTTTATCAGCTTTTTTTCTGATGGCAGCATCAGGTTAAATGGCACGGGGGCATCATTAACCGTAAAAGTGCCTGTTATGGCAAGGTGTTCGTGCAACCCGATTTGAGGGTAGGTAACCGTTGCAGTGGCATAACCTGAGGCATCGGTCTTAATCTTTTCGGTATACAATGGCGTATCGGTGCCCATAACTGTTATAGTATACCTGCCCCTGGCATTAGGTACAGGTCTGCCATTGGCCTGCAAGCTGAACTGAAGCGTAGCACTATTGCCGGGAGCGAGCGTGCTGCTATCAGCCAGCTGTACCGAGGCGGTTGGCATGCCCATTGAATTATTGACAATAGTAATGGTTTGGGTAAAAACGTTACCGGTTGCGGGACCGGTGTTGTTGCCGTAAGCCGTAATGGTATACTGGCCGGCGGGAATGCTGTCGGGCAAAACCAGCTGGCCGTGGGCCCTGATGTCATATACGGGGAATTCGCGGGAGATGATGGTGTTCTGGTGATCATCGGCCAGGCGCACCAGCAGCGTCTGGTTGAGCAGCTGAGGTGTACAGGGCAGATAGGCCTTAAGCCAGATGGTTTCGCCGGGCATATAGATGTTTTTGTCAATATGCACATAAGTAAATGCCGCAGGCGCATGCTGTGCCCTGGCAGATAAAGTTATTAAGATGAATATGGACAGGAGGAGTTTCATTTACCCAAATATACAAAATAGGATATTTGGTTTACAACGTTGCACAAAGAAGGTGCGAAATTGGACAAAGGGTTTTATGAAAAAGAAAAAGATAAAATTTCACCAACTGATTTTAGAAGTCAGTAGAAGAAAAAAAGAGACACGAATTTCATCAATTGCCGCTAATTTTATATAGTGGAAGTTTGTGAAATTCGTGTCTAAAAATTTATGCTCAAAAAATGGCGATTCCAAGTTCCGAAAGTGAAATATTAAGCACTTCCAGGTAAGAAATTACTGCTTATATTTTATATACAAAGGCGTTTATGTTCATGCCCGCACCTACAGATGCAAACAATACCACATCGCCGGTATTAAGCTCCTGATTAGGCAGCATACCTTTTATCATAAGATCGTAAAGGGTTGGTATTGTGGCTACTGAACTGTTACCCAGCTTGTGGATGCTCATAGGCATTACGCCTTCGGGTGTTGTTAGGCCCTGTAGCTTGTAAAAACGCTGCACTATAGCCTCGTCCATTTTTTCGTTGGCCTGGTGTATCAGGATTTTTTTAACGTCACTAATAGCTATACCGCTGTTTTCCAGGCATTCAAGCATTGCCTGAGGCACGCGGCTGAGTGCAAACTCGTATATTTTGCGGCCATACATTTTTATGTATCGCACATCAGGGTCGTGCTCTTTGTTATAAGAATTGCCGAAAAAGAGGAAGTAGGCTTCATCATAAGTGTATGATGCTGTCTCGTGAGCCAGTATACCGCCTTCATCTTCAGTGCCTTCTATAATGCTGGCACCTGCGCCATCACTGTAGATCATGCTGTCGCGGTCGTGCGGGTCTACTACACGGCTAAGTGTTTCGGCACCAATAACAAGGCACCTCTTTGCCATGCCTGATTTGATGAACGCCATGGCCTGGATAACACCTTCTACCCACCCCGGACACCCGAACAAAATATCATAAGCCACACATTTTGGGTTCTTTATGCGCAGGCTGTGCTTTACGCGGCTGGCAAGGCTGGGTACTAAATCGGTTTGTATAGCGCCATCTTTAACGTTGCCAAAGTTGTGCGCAAAAATAATATAATCAATGGTTTCCGGATCTATACCGGCATGTTCAATGGCTTTTTCAGAAGCATAAAAGGCTATGTCTGAAGTTAGTAAGTCAGATTCAACATAACGGCGCTCTTCAATGCCGGTTATCTGCTCAAATTTACTGGCTACTACTTCGTTAGCATAGGGCAGGGGCTGTCCCTGTTCATCAAGAAACTGGTGCTTTGCAAAATCGGCATTTGCAATAATGCGGTTGGGTATATAGCTACCTGAACCGGTGATCTTTATATTCATTACAGGATCTTTAAAATTGTCTGATATTATGCTGCGCTAATTTACTTATAAAAAACATTACAATAGTACAAAAAATATTATGCTTGCATATAAATTATTATTATTTTGATTTAATTCTTTAAAAATGTGAATATTGTAATTTAATTCTGATAAATCTTAATTTTCATAACCGTAGCAATACTTTGCGCCCTCGTTTTTAACTTTTCTGTAGTTTCGCCCCTAAACAGGCTATCTGCAGTAGTTGTTAAATGATGCAGCCAGGTTTCAAAATGGGCATCGGTAAGACGCTCTTTACTATTGAGGTCTAAGTGTATCTGCATCACGTTTTTACGGTAACTGCCGGTATAAAAAAGGCTATGTTGCCAAAAGTCAACAATATGTGGCAGATGACTTTGCAGGTCTATTTTAGCCACATCAGTGAAAATATGGCTTATAGCAGGGTCAGCCAGCAGGCGGTTGTAAAATGCGGTGAGCAGTACCTCAAGATCCTGGCGGGATTCAATATCTTTCATAAAAAAGTAAGCTACGAATTGCACTCAATCACCTGTTTGTGAAATTCATACAACTCGTAGCTAAATTCTGTTTACCAGTACATTAGTTTTCCATATAGGCCTCAATTGGGGCACAAGAGCAAACCAGGTTACGGTCGCCATAGGCATCGTCTACGCGGCGCACGCCCGGCCAAAATTTGTTATCATGAAGATACTCAAGCGGGAAGGCAGCTTTTTCGCGGCTGTAAGGCAAGTCCCAGTTGTCTGTAGTCAGCATTGCAAGGGTATGTGGTGCATTTTTAAGCACGTTGTTTTTATCTTCAGCACTTACCTCGTCAATCTCTTTGCGTATTGCTATCATGGCATCGCAAAAACGGTCAAGCTCTTCAAGGTTTTCACTCTCGGTAGGCTCAATCATTAGTGTTCCCGCTACAGGGAACGACACCGTAGGCGCGTGGAAACCGTAGTCCATAAGGCGCTTGGCTATATCAGTAACCTCAATGCCATTCGCTTTAAACGGACGGCATTCGATGATCATCTCATGGGCGGCTCGGTTCATTTCGCCCGTATATAAGGTATCAAAGTGGCCGGCAAGGCGCTCCTTGATGTAGTTGGCATTCAGTATGGCGTGGTGCGTAGCGCTGGTTAGGCCTTCTGCGCCAAGCATGGTAATGTAACCGTATGATATTAAGCATACAAGCGCCGAACCCCATGGTGCAGCTGAGATGCCTGTAATAGCTTTTTCGCCGCCGGTGGCAATAACCGGGTTACCCGGAAGGAATGGTACAAGGTGCTCTGCCACACAAATAGGGCCTACGCCCGGGCCACCGCCACCATGTGGTATAGCAAAGGTTTTGTGCAGGTTAAGGTGGCACACGTCAGCGCCTATAGTGGCAGGGTTTGTAAGCCCTACCTGGGCATTCATGTTAGCGCCATCCATATATACCTGGCCGCCGTTTTGGTGTATCAGTTTTGTAACTTCTATAATAGAGGCCTCATATACGCCGTGTGTAGACGGGTAGGTAACCATAAGGCAGGCGAGGTTATCCTTGTGCAATTCGGCTTTTGCCCTTAGGTCTTCTACGTCTATATTTCCATTTTCAGAAGTCTTTGTAACCACAACCTCCATACCTGCCATGTGGGCGGTAGCGGGGTTGGTTCCGTGTGCCGAAGCCGGTATAAGCGCAATGTTTCTATGGCCCTGGCCAATAGAATCAAGATATGCGCGGATAACCATAAGGCCGGCATACTCGCCCTGTGCGCCGCTGTTAGGCTGTAGGGTAGTACCTGCAAAGCCGGTAACCACGTTAAGCTGCTCTTCCAGTTTTTTAAGCATAGCCTGGTAGCCTTCTGCCTGTTCTACAGGAGCAAACGGGTGAATGCTGTTCCAGTTGGGTTGGCTAAGCGGCAGCATTTCGGCGGCGGCGTTAAGCTTCATGGTACATGAGCCCAATGAAATCATCGAGTGGTTTAACGCAAGGTCAAGACGCTCCAGCTTTTTGATGTAACGCATCAAAGCGGTTTCGCTGTGGTATTTGTTAAACACGTCATGCTTAAGGAACTCAGTACTGCGAATAAGATTTTCAGGTATGTTAACCGTTTCAGTCAGGCCTGTTACCTTTTCGGCGGTTTTGCCGGTAGCCTCAGCAAATACGGCAACAATATCATCAATATCTTTTACAGATGTAGTTTCATTAAATGATATGCTTATGGTTTCGTTATCAATGTAGTAAAAGTTGATTTCTTTAGCCTCGGCAGCAGCCTTAACTTTAGCGGCATCAGCCTTTACGGTAATGGTGTCAAAAAACGCAGTATTAGTTTGGTATACGCCCAGCTTGTTAAGCGCATCGGCCGTTGTAACGGCGCTTGCGTGTACTTTATCTGCAATGTACTGAAGACCTTTAGGGCCGTGATACACAGCATACATACCCGCCATAACGGCAAGCAGTACCTGAGCGGTACAAATGTTAGATGTCGCTTTTTCGCGTTTAATATGCTGCTCGCGGGTTTGCAGCGCCATGCGCAATGCGCGGTTGCCGTTAACATCTATGGTTACACCAATGATGCGGCCCGGCATAGAGCGCTTGTACTCTTCTTTAGTGGCAAAAAAGGCGGCGTGCGGCCCGCCATATCCCATAGGGATACCAAAGCGCTGGGTGGTGCCCACCACAACATCGGCGCCAAGCTCGCCCGGAGAGGTAAGCTTAACAAGGCTCAGTATATCAGCAGCAACGGCTGTTTTTATATTGTTTTCTTTTGCTTTGGCAATAAAGGCGGCATAGTCAAACACCTGGCCAAATTTACCGGGATATTGAAGGATAGCGCCAAAGAAACCATCGTTAAAATCAAACTCCTCGTGGTTGCCCACTACAAGCTCAACACCTATTGGGGTAGAGCGCGTTTGCAGTACGCTAAGGGTTTGCGGCAATATCTGTTCGCTGACAAAAAATTTGTTTACATTGTTTTTTTTCTGGTCGCGGGTGCGCACATCAAACAAAAGTGCCATAGCCTCGGCGGCCGATGTGCCTTCGTCAAGCAACGATGCATTAGCTATCTCCATGCCTGTAAGCTCAATAACCGTTGTCTGGTAGTTAAGCAGGGCTTCAAGGCGGCCCTGTGCAATCTCTGCCTGGTAAGGTGTATAAGCGGTGTACCAGCCCGGATTCTCAAAAATATTACGCTGTATGGGCGCCGGAACAATGGCAGGGTGGTAGCCCAGGCCTATGTAGCTCCTGTATATTTTATTTTTAAGCCCCAGTTGGGTTATGTGGTTAAGATATTCGTATTCGGTAAGGGCGGGCTCCAGGTTTAGCGGGGTCTTCAGGCGGATATCGTCAGGAAGGGTTTCATAGATAAGCTGGTCCATGTTTTCCACGCCAATAGTTTTAAACATGTGTTGGAGTTCAGACTCCCCGGGGCCAATGTGCCTTAAAGCAAAAGCATCTGTTTTCATGTTGTTGTGCTGTAGTTTTTTTAAAGGCACAAAATTAGTGATTTATATTCAAATTTTAATGCACTCGCAAATCTCATTTTGTGAATATTTCACTATAAATAACCAACTGTTGTGATATTCATTATTTTTGTAGGATGAAGGCGGTTAAACAACTCTTTTACCTGTACATACACGGCAGCATACATGTGGCTGTTGCGGTGCTGTGCCTGGTTTTGATGACCAACCATATGTTTGCCCTGCCTTTTGACGCGGCTATGGCCGGCCTGGCTTTTACAGGAACGGTTTTTGGGTATAACTTTATCAAGTATGAAGCGCTGTTCCGCACGAAGAAACCTACTGGTACCTATACTAAAATCATAGCAGTGATAAGCCTTCTGGCACTTGTGGGGGCGGGTGTATGTTTGTTTTTACTCAAAGTTAAAACGCAGCTTACCGCGCTGATATTTTTTGGATTAACGGTGCTGTATGCCGTACCCTTTACTAAAAGAGGCAACCTGCGTAACCTTAGCGGTATAAAAATATACATTGTAGCGCTGTGCTGGGCAGGCATTACCACGCTAATGCCCCTTATAAATGCAGGTATGAAGTTGTACAGTGATGTATATTTAAAATTTTGCCAGCGGTTTTTGCTGGTTATTATCCTGATATTAATTTTTGAAATTATCGACCTTAAAGAAGACAACCCCAGCCTGAAAACGGTGCCGCAAAAAATAGGCGTGAAGAATACGCAGCTGCTCAACATTATGCTACTGGCGGTGTTTTACTTTCTTGAATTTTTTAAGACATTTGTTGATAGGCAGCAGCTTATGGTAAACATAGCGCTGGTACTTGCCGTGGGGCTGTTTGCCCTGGGCGCATCGCCGCAACGCAGTAAGTATTATACGCTTTTCTGGGTAGAAAGCGTGCCAATATTCTGGCTTGGCCTCGTTTACGCTGCTTCTTATTTTTGAGCAAGATCTTTGAGTGCTGCCTCCAAATTTCCATACTCAAATACAAAACCGTTGTCTGTAAGCCGTTGCGGAATAACGTTACGGCTTTTGAGTACCAGCTCTGTTTCTGTCCCTATTATTTTCGCGCCAAACTTTAGCAGCCAGGTGGGCATGGGGATGCCGATACTTGTATGAACAGCACGACGCAATGCCTTCATAAAATACACGTTGCGTACGGGTGTGGGCGATACCACATTAACCACGCCTTCCATTTCTGTTTCCAGCACAAAGGCAACCGCACAGGCAAAATCGGCCTCGTGTATCCAGCTTACAAACTGGCTGCCGCTGCCCTGGCTTCCACCAAAACCCACTTGGGCAAGGCGTTTTAAGGGTACAAAGGCCCCGCCTTCTTTACCCAGTACAATAGAGGTACGGAGCGCAGTCTTTTTGGTTTTTGGTGTATCTGCGGCAAAAAAGGTGCGCTCCCATATTTTAGCGACATTCATAGAAAAGTCGTGGCCTGTTTCGCCGTGCACCTCATCCATCTGCTTATCGGTGCTGTGCCTGTAAATTGTTGCCGTGCTGGAGTTGAGCCAGTGCAGGGGTGGATTGGTACATGCAGCAATGGCCTTGCCCAAAACGGCGGTACTGTCTACCCGAGATGCCATGATCTCGTTTTTGTTCTGCTCGTTATACCGGCAATCGACTGATTTGCCCGCCAGGTTAATGAGGGCATCGGCGCCTTCCAGTTCGGCCTCCCAGCCGGTAAGGGTTTTGGCATCCCAGTGCACGTACTTTATATTGGGATCAGTATATGCCCTGCCGCGCGTAAAGATTACAATTTCCTGAACGGAATCTTTAAAATGATTGATAAGCACCTGGCCTAAAAATCCTGTGCCAGAGGCTATTATTAGTTTTTTCATGGTTGAGATTCTTTATAAAAATGATAGGTAACAAAAACAAAATAGCAGGCAATAATCATTGGTATGGGGAACAGTACCAGGTTTAAAAATTGGCTGTTATGATGTGCCACCTGTACTATAATTAAAATATTGAGGCCTACTGCCAACCAGTATAGCCATAGCAAATTAGCAAGCCAGCCCCTTTGGCGCTTAATGCAGATAAAGGTAAGCAAGCCTGCCGATATTAGCTGCACTATGCCTGTAAGCACCTGAAAAAACATGCCTATGGACGGCATGCAGTATAGTAAAAAATTAAGAACCAGAATGCCGAGATTTATTCTGAACAGGCTTTTCATATCTTAAAGCTCAAGGATTAAACATAGGGCAATAAGGCGATAGGCCATCCAGGTAAAGCATAAAAAGTAGGGCAGCTGCAACAGTTTTACCCTGCGGTAATGTTCTAAAAAGATAACCATGGCTGTTATGATAAACCACAACAGGTTTACAGTTTCATCTACATTAAAGAAGTGGTTGATGCACAATAACGGCAGCAACAGCAGCGCCCCAAATAATGATACCGTAAGAAGGCTGCCAAAGTAATTGAGCTGTTCCGTGGGGTTTCTCTTCATAATAAACAGCCATTGAAACGGTATCTGGCAAAAGGCCAGCAGAGCTTCCTGGGTAAAAGAACCTTGAGGCACGTAAAATAAAATATTCCTGTATTGGTGGAGTATAACTGCGGCAACAAGCCCCGCAAAAACAATGTATGCAATGCGGTAGAAGTAATTAAAATCGGGCAGGCACGCTGTGCCGGTGGCCGGTTTTGTGTTGGGCATAATGGCTTTACGGTTATAGGATATAAAAGAATACAGCTTTTTAAGCAGCCAGTGTATGGGTTTAAGGTTGCCCACGTTTTCTATAAGCGGAAAGGAATGCCCCACCACTTTCAGCAGGCTGTCTATGCCATAGGTCACGGTTTTATTGTCGTTGTCAATAAGGGCAATCTCGTTGCAGGCGCGGCGGGTATCTACAAACTGTTTCTCGGCATCGGTCAGGCTTTCGTAGGGTTTTTTACCATTAGCGTCGAGCATGCCGGCTTTTATAAAACCAGTGGTGTACACACTGCACAGCGGGCAGCCGCCATCATACAAAAGGGTTTGGTTTTTAAGTGTTTTCATGGCTGTTTGTAGTTTAAAATGTCTTTAAGGGCAAGCCAGCTCACAAAAACTGAACCGCAGGCAATAAGCATGGGGATAATGATCATGAATAAGGCTTTTACTTCGGGATAAACAGACGCCATGCCTATCCAAGTTAAAAACCAAAGCGCCACACAACCCCAGTATATGAGTAGCATGTTTTTAGTCTTGCCAGTAAAAAAACGAAGCGATACCAATTGTATGATACCAATGGATAGCTGGTAAACCCCAAGCCAGAATTGCAGCAGCAAGGCATAGGTAAAGATATAGGCAATGCCTGTTGCAAGCACTGCCAGCAGATTGATGATGTGCAAAAATCGGAATAGCTTTTCCATTTTGTTTATTTTAAAGTTTTGTTTTGGGTTAAAGTACTTTATTGAATTTCATGGCGAAGGTTTTTAAAATTGGCGTTGATATTAGCGGTAACAATCGTGAAATAAATGGCAACTACCATGGGCAGCACAAACAGTGTAAAAATGAGTCCCAAAAAAAAGAAGTCATCTATAAAGTATAAGCTTATACCGGCTAACACCAGGGCTATTGTGGCGGCCATCCAGTACTGGTTGAGTTGCCTGCGGGTGTATTTATCGAGCTTTTTATAGTATTTGTAGGTAATGATGGCGGCAAGCAGCAGTTGCAACGGGCCGAGGATTACCTGGGCATACATGCCGCCAATTACCGTAAAATATAACGCTATAGTAAATCCGGTGGCAACCTGGTTGATGGCGTGGATGGTTTTCATATTGTAATATTAAAATTTCAGAAAATAGTGAAACATCTAAATGTGATTAACTTGCCGTTTTGCACATATGTACAGGTAAATGCTCATGTATAACGCCAGTACCGGTGGTAACACCCTTAATATAATATACCAGTCTGTAAGGCCCAATAGCGTAAAAAAGAGAGCAACACTGGTAAAGTAAATTATTAGTGTACGGCTTTTAAAGCGGCTTTCAATAAGCAGGCCTATACCCACAACTATATGAAAAGCCCCGGTAATCATAGTGAGCAGCAAACCGGCAAAAAAAATATCAGACTGGAAAAGCCATCCGCCACCTATCATAGCGGTGGGTATGCCGGTTACAAAATAATTCATGTGGTTAATATCTTTCATAATTCTTGTGTGTTTTAAACTTTCAGAATAAATTGAAATAAAATAATAAATTTTTTTACTTCATGATTTTCATAACCAGACGGCCTATCCAATTGTCTTTAAATTCGGTTACCTTCTCGATCATATTATCTGCCTTAAGCACAAAGTCATACAGTTTTTCGGTTTGCGATTTAAACTGTTTTGCCTCGGCAGATGTGTCAGAAATACTTGCGGTAGATACTTCCTTCAGCACCTTCAGGGCCGGCTTAATTTCGCGGCGGCTGCGCTCCTGGGCTACTTTAACGGCAAGCTCATCAAGGTCTTTTTCGGCTATAAAAAACTCACGGCGTTCGCCCGGCTTAAGTTCTTTGTAAATAATGCCCCAGTCCATAAGGGCACGCAGGTTCATGCTGGCGTTACCGCGGCTTATGTGCAGCTCTTCCATAATTTCTTCCATAGACAGTGCCCCCGGCGCCACCATAAGCAGGGCGTGTATCTGGGCCATAGTTTTATTAATGCCCCATTGAGAGCCTAAGGCACCCCAGGTCTGGATAAATTTATTTTTAGCTTCTGCAAATTCCATAGTTCAAAGATATATAAATATTTTTAAACTTTCAAAAATAAATGAAAGTAATTTGTCTTGCATCTTAATCATAATTACTGGTTTATATTAATCTGCGTACTTAATTCTTCCTGTGCATTACTGTTTGATAACGATTTACCCTATTAGGATTCAAAATAAGTCGTTCAATTCATTATTAATCAAAATAAATCTTTAAAATATTTAAAATTAATTTTTAGTTTAATCTAAATTTATAATTTTGCATATCTAATATATAATTTAAGATGGCTAAAATATACTCATTTTTATTTTTTATTTTTAACGTTGCAGCTTTTGCGCAAACCGCAGGCATTAAAGGGATGGTGACCGATGGCAACACCGGTGTGCCCGCTGCCAGTATTATAATTACAGGACAAAGTATTAGTACGGTGGCCGATGAAAATGGTATGTATCAGGTGGATGGGCTGCCGGCAGGAAGTTATGAGGTAGTTTTTAGCGCGGTGGGGTATGCTTCCGTAACAAAAAAAATAGTGCTGGCAGAAGGCCAGATATTTACGTTTGATGCTGTAATCCGCGAGGAGGGCCAATCGGTTGAGGAAGTGGTTATTACCGGTACAATGAAAGAAGTAAGCCGAATGGACAGCCCCATACCTGTAGAGATTATTACACCAAAACTTTTCAGGAAAAACCCTACTGCCAGCCTGTTTGAAGCGGTGGGTATGGTAAACGGCGTGCAGCCGCAGCTTAACTGCAACGTGTGCAACACAGGTGATATACATATAAATGGCATGGAAGGCCCTTATACCATGATACTTATAGATGGCATGCCTATTGTTAGCGCGCTATCTACGGTATATGGCCTTAGCGGTATACCCAACAGCATAGTAGAGCGTATAGAAGTGGTTAAAGGTCCGGCATCATCACTATACGGCAGTGAGGCAATGGGGGGTATTATAAATGTTATAACCAAAACGCCTTATAAAGCGCCCCTTATAAGCGCTGATTATTTTTTTACCGGCTGGGGTGAGCAAAGCCTTGACGGTGCCGTAAAAATAAAGGCAGGCAAAGCCACATCATTGCTTGGGGTAAATTACTTTAACTACCAGGTGCGTGCCGATAAAAATCATGATAATTTTACTGATGTTACCCAGCAAAACCGCATCTCTGTTTTTAATAAATGGAGTTTTGACCGTACGGATAACCGCCAGGCCAGCCTTGCCGCACGCTATGTTAGCGAAGACCGATGGGGTGGCGAGATGAACTGGACACCTGCTTCCCGCGGTAGCGACAGTATTTATGGCGAGAGCATTTATACCAAGCGTGCCGAGGTTATTGGCCTTTACCAGCTCCCTACAGCCGAGCGCATTTTTACGCAGTTTTCTTACAACTGGCACGACCAGAATTCGTATTACGGCGCTACGCCTTACATGGCCAACCAGCAGGTGGCTTTTGTGCAGGCCTACTGGGATAAGCAGTTTGGCCCCAACCATACATTTTTGCTTGGCGCTGCCTTTAGGTATACCTATTATGATGATAATACCCCTGCAACGGCCGCTCAGGACGGGGCTGTTAATGCACCGCAAAAAACACCGCTGCCCGGCCTGTTTATACAGGATGAGTGGACCATTAACGAACGCCATAAGCTATTGGGCGGTTACCGGTTTGATTATGACCAAAACCATGGGGGGGTACATTCGCCAAGGGTGGCCTATAAATTTGCGCCAAACCAGCACAATACATTGCGGGCGAGCTTTGGTACCGGCTTTAGGGTAGTAAATTTATTTACCGAAGACCACGCCGCCCTTACCGGCGCACGCGATGTAGTTATTGCCGAGGCACTGAACCCGGAGCGATCTTACAATGGTAACCTGAACTATGTGCTAAAAATACCTACAGATGGGTTTGTGATAGGGCTTGATGCCACGGCTTTTTACTCCTACTTTACCAATAAGATTGTAGGTGATTTTGATACTGATCCTGCCAAAATTATTTATGATAACCTAAAGGGCCACGGGATAAGCCAGGGAGTTTCGCTTAACGCGGATGTAATGTTTAATTTTCCGCTGAAAGTTATGGCGGGCATATCCTACATGGATGTTTTTCAGATGGAGGAAAACAACCTGGGGGAGCTTGAGCGCACCCAGCAGCTGCACGCGCCCAAATGGAGCGGTAATTTTGTAGCTACCTACACCTTGCCCAATAATTTTAGCATTGACCTTACAGGTAACTGGTATGGCCCCATGCGCTTGCCCATTTTACCTAACGATTACCGCGCAGAGTATTCACGGTGGTTCTTAATTGCTAATGCCCAGCTTACTAAAAAATTTGCCTATGGCCTGGAATTTTACGGAGGCCTTAAAAACCTGTTCGATTTTGTGCCGAAGGACCCGCTTATGCGTCCGTTTGACCCGTTTAACCAGCATGTAAACGACCCTGTAAATAACCCTAACGGCTACACGTTTGATACCAGCTACAATTATGCATCCATGCAGGGCAGGAGGGTATTTTTAGGGGTACGGTATAATTTGTTTTAGGCTTTTGCGATTTGCTTCGCCAGTTGGCATGACCCGAGCCGAACGTAACTTTGGCGTAGTTGAGAAATCTCTAAAACTAAAACAGTCACATAAGATGGTTCTTGTGCGGCTGCTTTAGTCTTTATAATTCACAATAAGTATGGTTGTCAAGATTTCTCTACTGCGCTGCGCTCCGCTCGAAATCGAAGCGCATCTTTACTGCCACACCAGGTAGCTTGCGCCCCAGGTAAACCCGGCACCAAAGGCGGTGAGCAGTATTTTATCGCCGGGCTTAAAATCATTTTGGTAATCCCACAGCACAAGGGGCAGTGTAGCGGCCGTAGTGTTGCCATAGCGATGTATGTTTACCTTTATTTTTTCTTTAGGCACGCCCAGGGTTTCGCCTACGGCATCAATAATACGCAGGTTAGCCTGGTGGGGTATCACCCAATCTATATCCTTGGTAGTAAGGTTGTTTTTTTCAAGCAGCTGTACGCAGGCACCCGTCATGCCCTTAATGGCATTTTTAAACACCGTGCGCCCATCCTGCTTTACAAAATGCATGCTTTGCGCAATAGTATCGTTGCTTGCCGGGTGCAAAGAGCCACCCGCGGGTACCGATAGTACTTCGCCACCACCGCCATCAGTCATAAAAAGATTATCCTGCAGGCCAAAGCCCTGGTTAGCCGGTTCAAGCAATACGGCTCCGGCGCCATCGCCAAAAAGCACGCAGGTATTGCGGTCGGCATAGTTAACTATACTGCTCATTTTATCTGCCCCTGCCACAATAACTTTTTTATAGCGGCCACTTTCAATAAACATGGCGCCGGTGCTAAGGGCAAATAAAAAGCCGCTGCACGCGGCGTTAAGGTCCATGGCAAACGCATTGCTGAGCCCCGCTTTTTTAGCCACAAGGGCAGCGGTAGGCGTTAAAAGATAGTCGGGCGTAGAGGTAGCCAGTATAACACACTCTACATCGGCAGGATTTATGTTTTTGCTTTCCAGCAGGTTTTTTACGGCCAAAGCAGCCATATCACTGGTGGCCATTAAAGGGTCAAAAGCTATGCGGCGTTCTTTAATTCCGGTTCTTGTGGTAATCCATGCATCGGTAGTATCTACCATTTTTTCAAGTGCGGCGTTGTCTAAAATGGTATCAGGAACAAAGCCGCCTACTGCTGTTATGGCAGCAAGTTGTGTAGTCATTTCTTGGGTTGATTGATGGATGCAAATATACCAATAAGATTTATAAAGGATGGTTAGTATTTTAGATTATTAGAATTTTAGGCAGAATCATCGTCTATAAGTACCTGCAATTTCAATTAATCATCTAAGAGTCTAACAATCTAATGATCCTTTTAAACCAGCTGCCCGCTAAACTTATCGCGGTACATTTTTGGCGTCATGCCCACGGTTTTTTTAAACAGCGTACGAAAGGTCTTTAGGTCGTTATAGCCGCTTTCCAGCATTACTTCGAGTATGCTGTGCCGCGATTGTTCCAGGAGTTGCTTTGCGGCTTCAATGCGTGTTTTTTGCAGGTATTCTATGGGTGTTATGCCGGTTACCTGCTTAAAACGGCGCACCAGGTTGCGGCGGCTGGCCGGTACATCTATAATTAGCTCTTCTATGGTGTTTGCCTTGCTGTAGTTTTTTCTTATCTCCTCCTGGGCTTTTTTAACCAGGTCATCTCCATGGTCATTAGCGGGTGTAAAAGTGCCAAAATAGGTTTGGCGGCTGCGGTCTAAATCTATCGAAAATACTTTGGCAGCGCGCACCGCTACTTTTTTACTGCAATATACTTCCAGCAGCAGCATGAGCAGGTGAAACGTATTAGTAGCGCCACCGCTGGTGTATATACGGTCTTTTTCGGTCACCACCGCCTCTGCCTGGAGCTGCACTAATGGGAACATTTTTCTAAAAGCGGCCTCTGCATTAATATGTGTAGTGGCGGGGCGGTTATCAAGCAGGCCGGCCATGCCCAGCACAAATGCACCGGTGCAGAAACTGGCCAGCGCAGCACCCTGTTTGTACTGGTTTTGCAACCAGGGTATCCACGGTGCATTAGCGGGCAGGGCCTGTCCTATGGCATCATGGTTAAAGGAAGGTACCAGCAGCAGGTCATATTGCATTTTGTTGTGTATGGCTTTTGGCACAAAGCTGTCATAGGCCGGGGCACTATGTGCGGGCAGGTGCAGCAGGTCTATGTCAAACGGCCTTTGCAGGCCATCTGTCACATAAAAACGGTTAGCAGTATCAAACACATCCAGCAGGGCTGCCACGCTGAGAAGGCGGTGGTCTTTAAGCAGTACAATACCTATTTGCATAATTAAAATCTTACATATAAAACAAATATACAGTTTTTGTCTCAAATACCCCCTTTGGTTGACTTCTTAGCACATACCCCCGTGGCTATAATCGTTATACATTTGTAAAGAGGTTAAAAAATTATTACATTCATAAAAATTTTTAACCAAAACCAATAAATTATGAAACGACTACTCAGTTCTTTTTCGCTTGGCACAGATGCGGCAACCCTTATTTTACGCCTTGTTTTTGGCGGCATGTTTATGTATCACGGCTACGGAAAGATTGAAAATTATGACATGATGCTCAAAAACTTTGGCGACCCCATAGGGCTGGGAACAGAGCTGTCGCTAATACTAACTATTTTTGGCGAATTTGTGTGCGGCCTTCTTGTAGTGCTGGGACTATTTACCCGTTTTGCGGTAGTGCCCATGTTTATAACCATGCTCGTGGTGTTTTTTGTGGCGCATGCTAACAATGACTTCATGGCAAAAATGCTGCCGTTTGTATACCTGTTTCTTTGCGTGGTGCAGTTTATACTGGGCGGGGGTAAATATTCGCTTGACGCGGCTTTTTTTGACAGGAGGAGAGCAGCTTAGCTAAATTAGTTGCCGGGTTGCCTGGCAACCCGGCAACCTATAAATTTAAAATGTAGTGATTATGAAAAAAATTGAAAACACAGTTGTAATCAACGCACCTAAAGAAAAAGTGTGGCAGGTATTGACCGATGAAAAATATTACCTGCAATGGTATGAGGCTTTTGGCACAGGAAGCACCGCAATAACCGACTGGAAAGAAGGGTCAAAAGTTATTTTTACCGATGGCAACGGCATGGGGCTTATAGGTACCATAGCAGTTTTTGACGCAGGCCGAGAGCTCTTGATAAAAATGACCGGCATACTGGCTAACGGTAAGGAAGATTATGACAGCCCAGACGCGAAAGGGATACAGCAGGCAACCGAACATTATGTTTTAGAAGAAAAAGACGGGCAGACCACCCTTTACACTTCCGCCGATATGGATGAGCAATGGTTTGAGTCGATGAGCGCATCGTGGGATGTTGCAAAAGCTAAAATAAAAGAACTGGCAGAACTTTAATATTACACTATGGCAAAATTAAAGCTACAGGTACAAATAAGCATTGATGGTTTTATAAGCGGCCCTGAAGGAGAAATGGACTGGATGACATGGAACTGGGATGACAGGCTTAAAGAGTATGCGGGCAGGCTTACTGACCCGGTACAACTGATACTTTTAGGGCGCAAGATGAGCGAAGGTTTTATACCCCACTGGGCCAGTGCTGCCGAAGCCGACCCCAACGACCTGATTGCCAAAAAATTTAATGACACCAGGAAAGTCATATTTTCAAGGAGGCTTAAAAAAATAGAAGGTAAAAATGTAACAGTATCGGATGATATTTCGGCTATTGCAGCTATGGTAAACAAAACAGATGGAGATACCATAGTATACGGCGGCGCCACGTTTGTATCATCTCTAATAAAAGAGAACCTGATTGATGAGTACCATCTTTTTGTAAACCCGGCAATATTAGGCAAAGGGCTTTCTATTTTTGATAAAGTTGATGCTAAACTGCCGCTCGTTCTTGTAGATAGCATTGGTTTTGATTGTGGCATTACGGTGCTTCATTATAAAAAACAATAAACATACAATAGACCATGAAAATTTTAAAATGGATTTTGATAGTAGCCGCATCGCTGGTGGCCCTTGTACTTATTGTTGCGCTGTTTGTAAGCAAAAAGTATGAAATAAGGCGCGATGTGGTAATAAACAAGCCGGTTGAACAGTTGTTTGATTATGTGAAGCACATAAAAAACCAGGATAGCTACAGTGTTTGGAGCATGGCCGACCCCAACAAAAAACAAACCTTTACGGGCGAAGATGGAACTGTGGGCTTTAAAAATTACTGGAACGGCAATAAAGATGTGGGCGAGGGTGAGCAGGAAATAACCGCTATCGAAGCCAACAAAAAGGTAGATATACTGATACGGTTTAAAAGGCCTATGGAAAATGAAATGACGTCTTTTATAGCTACTAAACCTAACGGTGCTAATGCTACCCGGGTTAGCTGGGTTATTTATGGCGAAAGCAGTTACCCCATGAATGCCATGAACCTTATGCTGGATGGTATGCTGGGTGATGACATTGGCCAAAGCCTTACCAATCTCAAAGCAGTTTTAGAAAAACAATAAATATGCAAACTGTACTTATTATAATAGCCGCTATTATAGCGCTTCCGTTTGTTATTGCCCTCTTTATACCTAAAGAGTATAAAGTAGCACGCAGTATTGTTATTAATGCTCCTAAGAACGAAGTTTTTGATTATATAAAATACATTAAAAACCAGGACTATTACAGCAAATGGAACATGACCGACCCTGATAAGCAGCAGATTTTTACCGGTACCGACGGTACTGTGGGCTTTATCTATGCCTGGAACGGCAACAGCAAAGCCGGCGAGGGTGCGCAGGAAATTATGGGTATTGCCGATGGTGAGCGCCTTACTACCGAGGTGCGTTTTGTAAGGCCTTTTAAAAGCACAGGACACCTGTATATGATAACCGAAGCACTTACCGATCACAGCACTAAAGTTAGCTGGGGTATGACCGGTAAAATGGGCTACCCGCTCAACCTGATGACCAGCCTTATGAAGGGCGGCCTGGGTAAAGACCTGGACATAAGCCTGAATAACCTAAAAGGTATTCTGGAAAAATAGCATTGATAGATGGCAGGTATCAGTAATCAGATGGCAACGCCCATTGTTTGCTGATTTATATTACAGAATAAAAAACCCAAACCAATTTATGCCATCATACGCAGATAACAAACAATCAAAACAATAATGAAAAATGAAAGTAGTAAACCCTTATTTAAACTTTAACGGCAATACCGAAGAGGTCTTCAATTTTTACAAAAGTGTTTTTGGAGGTGAGTTTGCCATGCTGATGCGCTTTAGCGATATGCCCGCTGGCGAAGCGGAAGACAAAGAAGGCTGTGTAGACGTTAGCGAAGGCATACCTGAAGCAGAGAAAAACGGTATTATGCATATTGCCCTGCCCATAGGCAGCAGCGTTATTATGGGCACCGATGTACCCAGTATTATGCCACAGGTAACCCATGGCACCAGCATGTCTTTATCGCTTAGCGCGGAGAGCAGGGAGGAAGCCGACAGGGTGTTTAATGCTCTTGCTGAGGGCGGAAGCGTGCAGCAGCCTATGCAGGATATGTTTTGGGGCGATTACTACGGCATGCTTACAGATAAATTTGGCATACAGTGGATGATGAGCTACAGCACACAATGGTAGTCAATTCCAGATTTCAGATTTTAGATTGAACTACACTCTTATGTTACATACATTTATAATAAGAAATGGGTGTTCCCATCTTTATACCAGGGAAACTCAATCTAAAATCTGAACTCTTAATTTATTAAAACGCAAATTATGGCACAAGTAATTATAGACCAGCTGGAAACGGCACTTAATGAAACCATTTACCTGTTAAAAGGCGTTGATGAGAAAAACATTAACAAACTGCCTTTTGAGGGCAGCTGGACGGCGGCGCAGGTAGGCAGGCATTTATACAAATCGGGTGTGGGCAGCGATGCACTGTTTTCTGCCCTGGGGGAAGTGCCGCAACGGCCGGCCGATGCCGGTGCAGAAAGCCTGCGTAACATGTTTATGAACTTTGAGGTAAAGATGAAGTCGCCCGATTTTATAATTCCTGAAGATAAAAAGTATGAAAAAGAGCAGCTTATTGCATCTTTAGCTGAGGTTAAGGATAAGATGATAAGCGCGGTTAAACAGGCCGACTTAAACCAGGTGGCACAGCTGCCGCAGGGGCATCCGTTTTATGGCAGTACCAAGCTGGAGCTGGTGCATTTTTACACCTATCATACCTTAAGGCACAACCACCAGATAGAAAAAATAAAGGCTATTGTAGTAAATTAGTTTTCATTTTTTTGAGTTAAGAAGCTGCCTTACGGGTGGCTTTTTATATTTTAGTTGCTTGTTAAAACTTTGTTAAATGAAAATATGCCTATTATTTTATTATATCTTAGCCTCAGGACATTATATTCTTATTTAATAAAATCTTCTTACTTATGAAAAAATTATTTTTAGCAGTTACCGCTGCAGCTTTTACTATCGCCTTTATAGCATGTTCAACAGATCAAACTCTGACATCTGTAGATTCTAATGAAACTTTATTAAATCAAAATTCAGATCATGCGAGTTTTAAAGTGTCAAAAATTACGTTAGATTCTCTCTATAAAATAATGATTGTTTCTGCCAGCTATGTAGATTATACCGCTGCTGAAAGCGCGTTTATTGATAAAATGCACTTTGACGGGTCTTCATCTGACCTTCAGAACCAAACTACTATAATGTCTTGGATTTCTACTAATTTAGCCAAGACTTCTTTTACAAGTTACAGTGCTGCGGTAACTGAAATGAGTAATGTGCGAAACAAGTTAAGTACCTTACTTACTGACCAGTCCCGTTTTTTTGACGCATCATTAGATGCCGATGAAAATGACTACGCAGATGTTGTTGTGGGCAATGACCCTGTAATTGAGCCTGATGGTTGTGGATGCGGCACAGCTTATATGGCTTGTAAAAAAGGGGCTGCAAAAGAATTTGATCAATTAGAAAAAATTATATCAGATAACCCCAACGCCGGCTTAGCTGAACATATTGGGGCAAGATGGAACTATTATATGGCGAAAACCGCTTGTGTTAGAGCTTATGTATTATGCCATTTAGGATGTGATTAGATTTTCAATGAAATTATAATATATTAAAATGAAACGAGTACTAATTATTTTATGCATGCTTTTGCCATTAATTGCTACCTGCCAAACCACTGCGAATAAAGCGCAAAGTGAGCTTGGTATACTATATGAAAAAGCGAAGAACTCGATGAGCTGTGCCCGATATGGTAAGGCATTCAATATTTTTACTGAAAAAATGTTTCCTGATCCTGATTATGTAATGACGGAACGGTTTACAAGCGGTGATGGCTATATGGCCTGGATAAAAGAACATCTTGATAAAACTGCCTTTAAGACTTATGAAGAAGCCGAAAAGGATTATGCAAAACTACTTAGCACCTTTAAAGAATATCAGGAAGAAAACGCAGCTTATCTTGAAGCATGGAGAAAAGCCGATGATGAGGAGTCGCTAAAATATATGCTGACTCCGGGAGAAGACGAATAATAAATCGGGGCAATTGCCCCGATTTTTTTATTTTAGCGCTAAACTTTTTTAATGCCTACGCCGTTCCAGATACAAATAGCCCACAGCACCGCACACCGCCCCATCAGGGATGTGTTAAGCGGCATGGTGTTTAAAGGCCCGGGTTTGCTGCCGCAGCTTCTGGCTATGGCATTAGATACAACCGATAAAAACCACCACAAAGCCTGCTGGACGCTCGAGCTGGTTATGGAGGCGCATATAGAATGGCTTACCCCTTACCTTGACGAATTTTGCAATACGCTTGCAACATATAAACAGGAAGGCGCCCTGCGGTCGGTAGCAAAAATATGCCTGTTTACGGTGGGTCATCATCAAACGTATCCGGATTTTTTAAACACCAGCCATACCGGGCTGATTACAGCGGCGTGTTTTGACTGGCTTATTAACCCAAACGGCAAAGTAGCTACTAAAGCTTATGCCATGCGGGCGCTTTTTATCATAGGTAAAAAAGAAGACTGGATTTACCCTGAACTGCAACGCATACTGAGCGAAGACTTTGTAAAGCATTCGGCGGGGTACAAAGCCGCGGCTAAAGACCTGCTGAAGCGCATGGCGACCCCCTAACACAAAGGGAATTGGCAACCGTACAAAAATAAATCGCTACCTTGTAGGCCTATAACGTTATCGCATGGATGTAAAGGACAGGCAGCTGAGCCGCACGCAACAATTTTTCCTCAAGCTTATAACCAACCTTACCTTTTGGGTTTTTATAGCCATTACCGCCGGTATATTGCTTGGGCATTACAGGCCTGAAACTGCCTTAAAAATGGAGTTGATAGGCACTACGTTTATCGACATTATTAAAGTGTTTATTATACCAATAATTTTCCTGACTATTGTTTTGGGCATCAGCGGCATGGGCGATTTGCGCAAGGTGGGCCGCATAGGGGTTAAGGCGCTGCTGTATTTTGAGGTGGTAACCACCTTTGCCCTTGCCATAGGGGTGGCGGTGGCTTATATTATGCAGCCCGGCAAGATAGACCGAAGCGGGCTAATACTGCAGGACCCTTCTAAATACACCGAAAAGGCAGCGGACTTTAGCTGGCTAAATTTTTTTATGGATAATATAACGCTGCAGGTGCTGGTAGCGGCCATTATTGCAGGTATAGCGCTCAACTATTACAGTAAGCGCGAAAAAGTTGTGGGCTACATTTATATTGGTTCCGGGTATGTGTTTAAGGCATTAAAGCTGGTTATGTACCTGGCGCCCCTTGGGGCATTTGGGGCCATGGCAGCCACGGTAGGCAAGTTTGGGTTGCATACCCTCATTCCGCTGGGCAGGCTTATGCTTAGTGTTTATATTACCATGGCACTGTTTATCTTTATCATACTGGGCAGTATTATGCGTTTTTATAAACTGCCGCTGCTCAAATTTCTCAAATATATTAAAGATGAGCTGGTCATTATACTGGGTACATCCTCATCTGAAACCGCGCTGCCTAACCTTATGGAAAAGCTGCAAAAGGTGGGCTGCAGCAAATCGGTAGTGGGGCTGGTGGTGCCCACGGGCTATTCGTTTAACCTTGACGGCACCAGTATATACCTCAGTATGTCGGTCATCTTTTTAGCACAGCTGTATGATGTACACCTTAGCTTTGGCGAGATACTCACCATTATAGGGCTGCTTATGGTTACCAGCAAAGGTGCGGCTGGCGTTACCGGCAGTGGGTTTGTGGTGCTGGCCAGTACGCTCACGGCGCTACATAAAATTCCGGTGGAAGGGCTGGCGTTTTTGCTGGGCGTGGATAAATTTATGAGCGAAGCCCGCGCCATAACCAACTTTATAGGCAACGGCATTGCTACCATGGTAATTGCCAAAACCGAGGGAGAAACGGTACGTATTGAGGATGGGTTTTAAAGTTAAATTTAAGGCTGCCTGCAGGCCGCCTTGTGTTAGTTAAATTGCTTTCTATATTCTTCAAGACTGTGCCTTTGGTCTCTGCGTGTGGCAGGAGGTATATAGTCCTCTTTTCTGGAAATATAGGTGTCCCAAATATAAAAGCTATACTCGCCTTCAAGGTATGCCGTGGGGAAACCAATAAATCCATTTTCCATACTATAATATTGATTTTTATCGAACGCATATAGGTAAAATACGGTACTTTCCCCTTTAGGGAGTAAAGTCCTTTTATTGATGTAGACTTTTTTAATAATTGTATCTTTGCCAACGTTGTAAAGTGTAGTATGGCCTTTAAAGATATCGTAAATAGCTATTGAGTCTAATGTTTTTCCTGACTTATTATGTATAGTTAGTTTGATCTGAACATCTTCCTGAGCTGAACAAGAGACAAAAAATAGTGCGCTTACAAGCAAGATTAGTGACTTCATTGTTTTTAAAATTTAAGGCTGCCCGCAGGCAGCCCTGACTTAATTATCTTATAAAATCTTCAAGTTTTTGCCGTTGATCCGGATGTTTATCGGGAGGTATATAACCTTCCTTAGTTGCAATATATGTATCGTAAATGTAAAAATCATATTCATCTTCTAACCTTGCGGTGGGGAAACCAATAAAGCCAGCGGTGGCGGAATAAAAAAGATTTTTCTCAAATCCCACTAAAGTGAATACCCCGCTTTCGCCTTTGGGTAAAGATGATTTTTTGCCTACATAATTTTTAGTTATAATAGTATCCTTTGTTATTTTATAAAACATCGTCTGTTTGCTAAATACATCATACACTAACAAAGAGTCTAATGTTTTTCCTGACTTATTATGTATAGTTAGTTTGATCTGAACATCTTCCTGAGCTGAACAAGAAACGAAAAATAGTGCGCTTACAAGCAAGATTAGTGACTTCATTGTTTTTAAAATTTAAGGCTGCCCGCAGGCAGCCTTGTGTTAATTAAATTGTTTTCTATACTCTTCAAGACTTTTTCTTTGATCAGGATGTTTATCAGGAGTTACATAACCTTCCTCAATTGCAATGTAGGTGTCATAAATATAAAATTCATATTCATCCTTGAGATATGCAGTTGGAAAACCTATGAAGCCATTTGTAGCAACATAATAGTCAACATTCTCAAATGCTGTTAGATAAAATACTGTAGCTTCACCACGAGGTAACGAAGATTTTGGGCCTGAAGAAATATAAGTAATAATTGAATCTTTTTTGATGTTATAATACATGTTCTTATTTCTAAAGACATCAGTTACCTTCACTGAATCCAATACTTTTCCTGACTTGTTATGTATTTTAAGGGTTATATTAATATCCTGACCGCTGCATGAGGTTAAAATTAAACATAACATACATAATAATTTATTAAATTTATACATATACTGCCTATTGATTTGTAAACTTAATAGTTGTCACATTTGGAATTATCTCACCATCATCAAGAGGAGATAAATACTTACAATCTCCATTGCCTATAAAAATATGTACAATTTCTTCTATATCGTTTGCAGATGTCCATGGCCAATAATCTGCTCCTATAAGCCGGCCAACGCCATTATTATGATAATCCATGGCAGTTTCTAACGGATCATTATCGGATTGCCACTCGTGGGCATCGGTGAATAATTTTGTGAAAAAATTGCCTATATCAGAAACATCAAGAGCATTCCAATAAGTGTGCCTGAAAGCATCTGCCTTACCATTGTGAGGATCTGTATAGACAGGTGATGCGCCTGCTGTAAGTTCTAGTGTCCTATTTAATGCTTCTTTTGTGTTTTTAGCATGGGCAGCGGCAGGTATAGGAAATTGACTAAATAAAAATAACTCTAACTTATTAGGCCCTTCGACTGCTGCATTTAGGTCATCTGGTTGTGTACCCATATTATTATTCATATATGTTTCATTTTTCCACCATTCAAAGGGCATACCATCAGCCTTACCGGGATAACTTGCCGATGTATATGTTACTACTGGGTTCTCTACAATGGCGGTAACAACATCGTTTACAAGCTCATTATCATATTCTTCTTTACTAAGAACATCTAATAACTTCCGTATAATTGTATCGCTTTCTTCATCAAAATCATTCTCATCTAAAAAATTACAAATAGCTAAAGCCGCCTCCGGATTAGTCTTAGCTAAATTTACAATAGCAATACTTAAGTTCTGGTCAATGTTAGTATACGCATTTGTAAGCACAAATTTTGCTACTGCCACACCCGCTTCAGAGTAATGGTTTGCTTCAAGGCTTGCCAGCACAGGCTTTCTTATAGACTGATACTGCATATTGCCCTGCTGGGTGGCATCTAACTGGTAATAAAACGTATATTCTTTAGATGGCTGGGGTATAATGGGTCTGGTAAGCTGTCCGCGCACGAGTGCCATATCATTAAAAGGGTCAAAAGCCGGCACATAACCTCCGCCACCACCACCACCTACTGATGCTCCGGGACTTCCACTATTATATTCTCCGCCTCCTATCCAGCCCATAGTGTTACCGTCGTCCATAGTAATTGAGCGTGTGACTGTTACAACCTTAGGCGGAGTAACGGTGCATTTATGCCAAAGGCCAAAATTATGGGCTCCGTGTTCACCTGAAGAACAGGGTATAACTATAGTTTCGGTGTACCATATGGTTATTAGCATTCCGGCAACAGTACTGGGGTTAAATTGAGGCAGTAGTTCTCTTACCACCGGATTGCTTATAAGGCTTTGATTGCCGTGAGCTATATCTGTTTTTTCCTGTGCTGTTAAATTGTATTTGTATAAGGCTGCTGTATAAGAGCCATTACTCTGGCTGCTAAGCACCAGGTTTTCTACAAAGCCGGTATCAGGAAGCCGAAACACGGACAAAGTTAAGGAATGGAAAGAGCCATTATCTATCCTTAAAATACTATCTGTATTTACATAAAAATCATAATCATCATTGTAAACACTTTTTTGGCTGCTGCCGTCTTTTGATCTGAGTTTTTCGATCTGGCGAATAATCTTAAAAGCCTCGGGAATTGCTTTTAAATCCTCGTTATTAATAATTTTTTCTGATATACCATAATCATGCTGAGGTCCTGATTCGGTGTTTATAACATTGTCATCATCTTTCTGGCAGCTAACAGCCAATAGAAAGCATAGCGCCATTACTGGCGCCCATTGTAGTGAGGTGAATTTCATAAGGTGATATTAATTAGTTGATTACGTCAATATTACCATTTTATTTTACACCGCATTTTGTAAGGCTTGTTAAAGTTATCATAAATAAAAACTTATGTATTTAAGGATGGTGTTAACCTAAACTAAACCGACAAAGCTTGTACATTGACGTATTTTAGTTTAAAAGCCTCATCATTGCACTACAAATACTACAATTTTACTAAAACGATATAGTGAAAAAAAGAACAAAATGATGGCTTTTATTTAACATATATAAAGTTGTGTTGCGATTCTTTCGTAAATGAGTAGGATAACTGCCATGCTATTGAATTTTTGTGAAAAATACAAGGATGATTTTTAGCATTAGGTATTTTTAGTAGATTTGAAATGTTGATACCGCACAATGAAAATGATATAACGCAATCGATATAACGGGCAATTAACGCTACAGGTTCAAACAAACAACTTTCTTCTTTTTTTGGGAAAAAAAGCTCACACAGACATTATGTGTGGGCTTTTTTATTTTAGGCTACCGGCGGGTTTTGCTCTTCTTCTTCCTTTTGGGTTTCAAAACTGAAATTGCGCAGCTGCGGCGCACTGAAAAATGTTACCAGCACCACGCCCAGTGTAAGGCATCCGCCCGTTACTACGGCACGCACCGTGCCCAGCCAGTGTGCCATAACGCCGCTCTCAAAATCGCCCAGCTCGTTACTGCTGCTCACAAATATGGTATTGACCGATGCCACCCTGCCCCGCATATGGTCGGGCGTTACAAGCTGCAATATAGTGCTGCGCACCACTACGCTAACGGCATCAAACATGCCGCTAAACAGCAGCGCGAAGAACGACAGGACAAAATTTGTAGACAGGCCAAAGGTTATGATGCACAAGGCAAAGCCCGTAACCGCTGCAAACAGTTTTTTGCCCGGGTGGGTTTTTAGCGGCAGGAAGGCCAGCAGCCCCAGTGTAAGCAGTGCCCCTATGCCCGGCGCCGACCTCAGCAGGCCAAAGCCCACGGTATCTGTATGCAATATCTCCGTCTGAAATACCGGCAGTAGCGCCACCGCCCCGCCAAACAATACACTAAACATATCGAGCAGCTGCGCGCCCAGCAGTGCCGGGGTTTTTACCACAAATCGCAATCCCTGCGAGAGGCTTTGCAGTATGGGTTCTTTTTCTTTTTTAAGTACCGGCTTGCGCTTTATGTGCAGTATAGGGAAGAGTAGCGCTATTTGTACTAAGACCACCGCAAACATGCCTGTTACTACGCCATCTACGGCTATCATGAGCCCGGCCACGAGCGGGCCAAGCACGGCGCCGGTTTGCATGGCCATGCTGCTCCAGCTGGTGCCGTTAGGGTACAGTTTTTTATCGTGCACCACCAGGCCAAAGAGTGAGAATACTGATGGCCCCATAAACGAACGGATGATGCCGCCCACAAATACTAAGAAGTAGATGAGCCACAGCGTTGTTTGCGTGCCCAGCGTGGCGTGCATGGGTGGTGTGGTAAGGGTAAAGAGGCTTACGCCCAGCAGTATATAGGCTGATATGCAAAACAGCACCATCTTGCGCTTTTCAAACAGGTCTACAAAATGGCCGGCAATAAGTGAGCAGCCCACGGCCGGTATTACTTCGGCAAGACCCACAAAGCCCAGTGACAGCTTATCTTTAGTTAATTGGTATACCCAGTAAAAAATAATCGTTATTTGCATGTTGAGGGCAAACATGAGCCCAAAGCGTATGCCCAGAAAGGACAGGAACTCCCTGTTTTTTAACACAGGGTTCTTTCCGAAAAAGCCCGAGAATTTGTCGCCGGCCATACCGTTATCCATAGTGGTTTGATTTTGGTGCAAAGATAGGGCGGGGTGGCGGGATGTAAGGTTGGAGTTTTGTTAAAATGTTTTTACGGCATTTTAAAGTTGCACTATTCAAAACGGCAAAGTTATAAAGCAAGAAAAAGCCACGAATTGTACTAACCCTCAAAATTAAAATTGAGAAAGTTTGTGTAATTCGTGGCCGGATTTATAAGTTTAGAATTCTTTAATTTAGTAAACGAATGTCGAACTCCGAAAGTGAAAAATTAGCGTTAATTTCTTGTTAAAATGTAAGATTTTACTGCTCTGGATTTACCCGCCGTTTTTTAGGCGGTCAAGCAGCACTTGAAGCTTTACCGTAGCAAAGCCGGAGCTGTGGTCTGACAAACCGTAAGGGATAATAAGCTCATCGCCATGGACAATACTACCGCAGCTATATACAACGTTTGGTACGTAACCCTCTCGTTCATCGGGGTTTGGCACAATTAGCGGGTCTTTAAGCCTGCCTATTTCTATGGATGGGTCTTTAATATCCAATAATGATGCCCCTATGCTATAGCGCCTCATGCTTCCCACAGAGTGGGTAATGATCAGCCATCCGGCCTCGGTTTCAATTGGCGAGCCACAATTGCCTATCTGGGTGAACTCCCATGGGTATACAGGCTCCTGAATTTTGATTGGGTCATCCCATTCGTTAATGTTGTCGCTGTACATCAGGTAGTTATTCCACCCGTCGATACGGCTAAGCATGGCAAACTTGCCATTTATTTTACGTGGAAACAGTGCTAAATTCTTGTTTTTTGCACCAGCGCCGTTAAGCGGACTGGTCTTAAAATCATAGAAGTCATACGTTTTCAGTAACTTAGGCATAATATGTACGCCATCATAAGCAGTGTATGTAGCATAGTAGGTTTTCTTTCCGTTTTCATCTGTAAACAGCACAAAACGTGCATCTTCTATACCCTTGCTCTCAAAATCAGAGATAGGAAAAATCACCCTGTCGCTTATATCGGTATCCTTACTAAAGGTTATCCTTCTGTAACTATCTGATAACGCCAATATTAAGTCGTATTGCCTTAGCGTGTGCAGGTCGTCCTCATTTTGCCTTGCGTCATACACAAGTTTTTTAAGCTGTTCATAATCAAAGCGATCCTCTAATTGAGAGGCTACCATATCAAGAAACTCCTGGTTTATATCAGCTTCCTGGGCCTTTTTAAGAAACAGCCTTTTCTGGTACATTACATTGTGTACTTTTTCAGCTTCATCTATGTAATTGCCTGCAGGATTGACTGTTATATTTGTGTGCTGGTCAATCATGGCCCTTCGGAACACAACTGATGATACGTGACCTTCGCCCACCGCCCTAAAACTGATAATAACGCGTAGCTGCCCTTCTTCAAGGTTACTCTGGTCAGGGTCAGGCACAATGCTTGGATTAAAAAACGCCGCACTCTCTATAGAGTATTCATGTGTAAAGTAGGAGCCTATAAGCAAACGGGCATATTCGTCAAGCTTATCATATTCGTGACCAGCAATGTTTATATACTTTTTAACCCTTTCGCAATTGCGCAGCAGTTTTCGGGTAATATTACGGTGGCGCTTGCTAAAGTCTTGTAAAAGAGGTAATATAAGGCCGGCTGTTTGTTCTTTATCCAGTGCTAAAATCTTTTTTACCAACTCTACGGCCCTTTCTTCGCCATTAAAAAAATAACGTGCTATTACACGTTTTGTATCAGGCAATACTTTTACGGGCTTTCTCTCTACGGATAGTCTCATGTGTGATTGTTTTGGTCTCAATTAGAAAGTTTCTAAATTACACATATTTCAGCATTACTCGCAGGTATAAATGCTAAAATTAAGTGAAAAATACTACAGGAATTACAATTGCACAATCCTGCCGCTTTAAGTATCTTTGGCACTGCAAACAACACAACAATGAACTATTTTTCTTCTGATTTTAAACTGGGTATACTGGGCGGGGGGCAGTTAGGTAAAATGCTACTGAACGAAACCCGCAAGTTTGACATTCAAACCTATGTGCTTGACCCCAGCGACGAAGCGCCCTGCAAGATAGGCAGCAACGTTTTTGTACAGGGCAGCCTTATGGATTTTGATACCGTATACAACTTTGGCAAACAGGTAGATGTGCTTACTTTTGAAATTGAGCATGTTAATATAGCAGCACTCGAAAGGCTTGAAAACGAAGATATAAAAGTATATCCGTCGCCTAAAACACTTAAGCTTATTCAAAATAAAGGTGTTCAGAAAGATTTTTATATAGCCAATAATATTCCTACAGCGATTTATACCCGTTTTGAAACCTTAACGGCACTACAGAAGGCCGTTGATAATAATGAAATTACGTTGCCTTTTGTATGGAAAAGTACCGAGGGTGGTTATGATGGCAATGGTGTTAAGGTGATACGAAACAGTGAAAGTTTTAACGGGCTGCCTGATGTTGAATGCATTGCGGAGGCTATGGTGCCTTTTAAAAATGAGCTTGCTGTAATTGTGTCACGCACCCCGTCGGGCGAAATTAAAACCTATCCGGTTGTAGAGATGGAGTTTCATCCGGAAGCTAACCAGGTAGAGTATGTAATTTGCCCTGCCCGTATTGATGCTGCGGTAGCTGACAAAGCCCGCGCCATAGCGTTGCAGGTATCGGAAGCCTTTAACCATGTGGGCCTGCTGGCGGTAGAAATGTTTCAGACAGAAGATGACCAAATATTAGTAAATGAGGTGGCGCCAAGGCCGCACAACAGCGGACATTACAGTATAGAAGCCAGTTATACCAGCCAGTTTGAACAGCATTTACGTGCTATTTTAGATTTGCCCCTGGGTAATACCGATAGTAAAGTTGCCGGAATTATGGTTAACTTGGTAGGTGCTGAGGGTTATAGCGGCAACGTGGTGTATCAAAACATTGAAAAAATACTGGGCCAGGATGGCGTTACACCACATATTTATGGCAAAAAGCAAACACGCCCGTTTAGAAAAATGGGGCACGTAACCATTGTAAATGAGGATATTGCCATAGCGAGACGCGTAGCGGAAGAAGTAAAGAACAGTATTAGAGTAATCAGTATTCAGTAATCAAATGGCAGATTGCCTGCTTACAACAACTGACAACCAACAACCAACAACTAAAGCATGAAAGTAGCAGTAATTATGGGCAGCATAAGCGATATGCCGGTTATGCAGGATGCCATAGATATATTAGCCGAATTTGGCATTGAAACCCATGTAGATATCGTTTCGGCGCACCGCACGCCAGAGAAATTGTTCGAATTTAGCGCTACTGCCCATACAAATGGCATCAACGTTATCATTGCAGGTGCCGGTGGTGCAGCGCATTTGCCTGGCATGGTGGCAAGTATGAGTCCGCTGCCTGTTATAGGCGTGCCGGTAAAATCCAGCAACAGCATAGACGGGTGGGATAGCGTGCTCTCAATACTGCAAATGCCGGGGGGGGTGCCTGTAGCAACTGTAGCCCTTAACGGCGCCAAAAATGCGGGTATACTTGCGGCGCAGATACTCGGCAGCCAGGATAAGCTGGTTCAGGCAAAGATAATTGCTTATAAACTTGGGCTTAAAGATGCAGTTAATAAAGCTTCGGAAGGCCTTAAAGGTAAGCAATGAGATATCTGCCAATTATAATATCCATTCTCCTGGTCATGGGCAGCTGTAAAAGCGGCTCAGTGGCTACCTCAACATCAGGTGCTGTAACTTTAGATGAAGCCAATAGCTTTAGGCTTGACCCACGCAAAATTCACTTTACCTGCGATACCTTATTTATTGAGAAGGGTCAATTCTTTGATTTTTATGGGGTAAATGGTGTTGAAATAGGTACCGAGAATTACGAAAATAGCTGTTTTTATATCGACGCGATTAGTTCTAATGTCAGAATTGATTCGCTTAAAAATTGATTACATAATTATAATAAAGCTGTTATAATGAATCCACTTACACAAAAATTCACAACAAAACACGATACCGCGCCTTTTAACGCAATAACTACCGAATATTTTATGCCTGCTTTTTTAGAAGGTATAGAAAAGGCGAGGAAAGAGGTAGATGCCATAACCAACAATCTGGAAGCACCTACATTTGAAAATACCATTGCTGCCATGAGTTACAGCGGCGAGAACCTGGACCGTATTTCGAGCATTTTCTTTAACCTTCACTCAGCAGAAACCAATGACGACATCCAGAAGATAGCGCAGGACGTTTCACCACTGCTATCGGAATTTGGTAATGACATCCGCCTTAACGCAAGCCTTTTTGAGCGCGTTAAAGCCGTCTATAGCCAGAAAGACAGCCTTAAACTTACAACGGAGCAAACTACGCTGTTAGACAAGCAGTACAAAAGCTTTAGCCGTAATGGCGCTAACCTGCCTGATGATAAGAAAGATAAGCTGCGTGAAATTGACAAGGAGCTGAGCAGGCTAAGCCTGCAATTTGGCGAGAATGTACTCTCTGAAACACATGCTTTTCAGCTGCACATTACAGATGAAAAGGACCTTGCGGGCCTGCCTGAAGGTGCCATAGAAGCCGCCCGAGAACTGGCTTTAAGCCTTGAAAAAGAAGGATGGGTGTTTACGCTTGATTATCCAAGCTACGTACCTTTTATAACCTATGCTGATAACCGTGAGCTCCGTAAAAAAATGGCGCTGGCGTTTGGGGCTAAAGGTTTTCAAAAGAATGAATTTGACAATGAGGCTATTGTATTACAGATAGTTAAGCTGCGTTATGAGCGTGCCAATCTGTTAGGGTATGCATCTCACGCCAACTTTGTACTGGAAGAGCGCATGGCCGAAAATCCTGAAAAAGTTACGTCTTTCCTTAATGATTTGCTTGCCAAAGCAAAGCCTGCTGCCGAAAGGGAGTTTGCGCAACTTACCGCTTTTGCCAAAGAGCTCGATGGTATTGAGCAGCTTGAAAAATGGGACGGTGCTTACTATAGCGAGAAACTAAAACAAAAATTATTCAACCTTGACGATGAAAAACTAAAGCCATACTTTAAGCTTGAAAATGTGCTTAACGGCGCCTTTACTGTGGCTAACAAGTTGTTTGGGCTTGTTTTTGAAGAAGTTAAAGATATAGATGTATACCATAAAGATGTTACGACATACGAAGTAAAAGATGAAGCAGGCGATTTAATTGCTGTTTTCTATGCTGATTTCTTTCCCCGAAAGGGCAAACGCAATGGCGCTTGGATGACATCTTTTAAGCCACAATATGTTATTGATGGGGTTAATGAGCGCCCGCACGTAAGCATTGTGTGCAACTTTACAAAGCCAACCGGCAGCAAGCCGTCGTTGCTTACCTTTAACGAGGTTACCACACTGTTTCATGAGTTTGGGCATGCGTTGCATGGCATGCTGGCAAACACGGTGTACCCAAGCCTTAGCGGTACCAGCGTGTACTGGGATTTTGTAGAGCTGCCCAGCCAGGTTATGGAAAACTGGTGCTATGAGCCTGAGGCACTGGCATTGTTTGCACATCACTACGAAACAGGTGCGGTCATTCCGCTGGAATATATAGAAAAAATTAAGGAAAGCGCCTCTTTTCAGGAAGGTATGGCAACGCTGAGGCAGCTTAGCTTTGGCCTGCTGGATATGGGGTGGCACAGCGAAGACCCTAACCATATTACCAGTCTTAAAGACTTTGAATCAAGCCGGTTTGCGGCCACAACGCTTTATCCTGATGTAAAAGAGAATGCCATGAGTACCTCATTTAGCCACATATTTCAGGGTGGGTACTCATCAGGTTATTATAGCTATAAATGGGCGGAGGTGCTGGATGCCGACGCCTTTGAAGTATTTCAGGAAAAGGGTATTTTTGACAGGGAAACTGCTGCTAAATTCAAAGAATTTGTGCTAAGCAAAGGCGGTACAGAGCATCCTATGGAACTGTACAAACGCTTTAGGGGACAGGAGCCAAGGCCGGAAGCGCTGCTTAAAAGGGCAGGGTTACTGGTGGATTGATGGATAAGAGACGTGATTTAACTACAAAACCCGCGGCAATTGCTCCGGGTTTTTGCTTTTTTAAATACGGGTAAATTTATATCCGGTCTTTTTTGCTAAATCCGTATTTTTACACCAGACAAACAACAAAAAATGGAATTTCAAAATACATTAGAGTTCGCGCAGCAGCTTGATGCTAAAGATAAACTTGCTAAATACAGAGAGGAATTCCTCTTTCCGCACGTTAACGGCAAGCAGGTTATTTATTTTACCGGCAATTCGCTTGGACTGCAGCCCAAACGCACCAAAGCCTATGTAGATGAGGTTATGGAGGATTGGGGTAAGCTGGCTGTAGAGGGACATTTTTATGCCGATAAGCCGTGGTGGGACTACCAGGAACGCTTTGCCGGGCCATTGAGCAAAATTGTGGGAGCATTGCCAACAGAGGTTACTGTAATGAATACACTTACTGTTAACCTACACCTGCTTATGGTTAGCTTTTACCAGCCTACAGCCAAACGTTTTAAGATTATCTGCGAAGAGAAAGCGTTTCCCAGCGATCAATATATGATAAAAAGCCAGGTGCGCTTTCATGGTTATGATCCCGACGATGCCATTGTAGAAATTAAGCGCAGGCCGGGTGAGCATAACATTCGCCTTGAAGATGTGCTCGCAACTATTGCGCAGGTAGGTGATGAACTTGCCCTGGTGTTAATAGGGGGCGTTAATTACTATACCGGCCAGGTATTTGACATGAAAACTATTACTAAAGCCGGCCAGGATGCCGGTGCTTATGTAGGTTGGGATCTTGCGCATGCCGCCGGTAACATAGCCCTTGAGCTGCACGACTGGAATGTAGATTTTGCCGCCTGGTGCAGCTATAAATACATGAACAGCGGGCCGGGTAACGCCAGTGGCCTGTTTGTGCACGAAATGCACCATAATGATCTTGACCTGCCGCGTTTTGCCGGCTGGTGGGGGCACAATAAAGAGCGCCGCTTTTTAATGGAGCCTAAATTTGATCCTGTGCGCGGGGCAGAAGGCTGGCAGATAAGCAACCTGCCCATACTGTCGCTGGCGCCATATTTGGCTTCGGTAGAAATGTTTGATGAGGTAGGCATGCCCGCACTGATACAAAAGCGCGATCACATTACATCCTACCTTGAATTTATACTACATGAAATTGACCGCGAGGTTAAAGGCCATTTTGAAATAATTACACCAACAGAGCCTAAAGAACGTGCCTGCCAGCTATCGGTATTTTTGCATGGCGAGGGCCGCTCGTTATTTGAATACTTAATGAAGGCAGGAGTAATTACAGACTGGCGCGAGCCTAATGTTATCCGCCTGGCGCCGGTGCCATTATACTGTTCTTATGAAGATATGTATAACTTTGGGCAGATACTCAAAGCGGGGATACTGTCACATAAAAAATAGTTTCTTCTTTAAATATATGTCCCTGTACTCATACAACCGTATTTGTATAGGGATTTTCATTTGTAATCGTTATTTTGCAGCCATTAAAGCATGTTTTTTTATGGGTGAGGCTATTGGTGTTATTACAGTTGTGCTGGTTTTGCTGGCCGTATTGCTGCTTTTTTTCTCGGGCATGTTTTATATGGTGTTCAGTATTATAGAATCTGTTTACCTCGTGGCTTTCAACAAACCCATTTATGTTCATTTTTATCCGGTTCGGAAAGAATTACGGCACGACGAAACTTATATCCTTGAAAAGGAATTTTCCTTTTACCGGAAGCTTTCTGAAAAGCAAAAAAGGTATTTTAGGCACAGGGTGCACAGTTTTGTAAATCAATATAAATTTGTAGGCCGCCAGGGTCTTGAGCCTACACCTGCTATACGGCTAAAAATAGCTGCCACATGGGTTATGCTTACCTTTGGTATGCGCAGCTACCTTCCTTCAATTTTTGAGGGCATTATTATTTACCCTGATGTATTTGAATCGCGTAACGGTAACATGCATAAGGGTGAATTTAACCCGATGGCTAAGGCGGTTGTATTTAGCTGGAAACATTTTGAAGAAGGGCACGCCTTTGAAAATGATAATCTTAACCTGGGTCTGCATGAGTTTGCGCACGTACTGCATTTGCATTCCACCAGGGTTAGCCGCCCCGGGGCTTCGGGCATGGTGTATGCGGATATGTTTGAAAAAGTACTTGACTATGTAGATCACCCGGGCAACAGGCAGCACCTGCTGGGCCTAAATTACCTAAGGGACTATGCATATACAAACAATCATGAATTTATGGCGGTCGTGCTGGAACATTTTTTTGAAACCCCGCAGGAGTTCAGGCAAAAGCTACCTGAATTGTATGGCTTGGTAAAAAAAATGATTAATTATCAGGTAATGGCGTAACTAACTTCTAACATTTCATTTATATTTAAAAAAAAGGCTGCCAATGGCAGCCTTGTCTCTGTTAAGTCATTTGAACACATTATTGCTTTATAAACAATTTTGTTACTTGTGTATTTTTTCCAATAGCCTTTATAATATAAGTACCGGCAGCAAGTCCTTCAATATATATAGATGGAGTATTGCCGCTCAATATGCCGCTTACAAGGGTTTTACCTGTAACATCTATTATGGTGTAGTTGCTTAAAATGGTGTTTTGAGTAATGCTCAGGTAAAGCATATTACCAGCTGGGTTAGGATAAAGGGCAAAGCTTCCCACTACAGGATTATCAATGCCGGCTAAACAGTCAGGGTCCGGTGCTACAGTAAACGGCAAAAGTGTCTGTGTAAAAGCGGGACATTGCTGCGGAGACCCGGTGGCATAATATTCGCCGGGCTCTGTAATTATGTAGCTAGCGTTAGTGGCTCCCGCAATGGCCTCGCCGTCTTTATACCACTGTACAATAGTATAGGGCAGATTGATGGTGTTTGTAATTTCATCACCTTCACAAATTAAAAAAGCGCCGGTTTGCGGATCGATGCTCACTTCATCTTCATTATATTGGTGCGAAGCCGTAATGCCTGCAAAAACACTACTATCAATAGAAAGAGCATTGCTGTAATAAGTTTCGCCGCTAAGGGTAACTTTTACCCTTATCTGGGTGACAGAATAGGTGTACTGGTCATATGTAAAGCTTGCGGTTGTAGCACCTGCCACATCGGCAAATTCTGTTTCTCCATAGGCTTTAACCTGCCACTGGTATGTATCATAAGCCATATTGTTCAATAAGCCGGCTACCCCATTCCCACCGGGGCATAGCATAGTATCTCCGGCAATAACCGGGGTTGGGCTTGCGGGTGTGCAGTTTGGGTTAACCGTTACCGCTGTAGATAACGTGGTTACCGGCGGGCCGGGGCACTGGGTATTAACTGCGGTTGCATAATAATTGCCGGGCTCAGTAATTACATAAGTGGTGCTGGTAGCACCTGGTATAGCTACATCATTCTTATACCATTGTACTGTGCCAAAACCTGACGATATAGTATTTGTTATAGTACCGCCGGGGCAGATTAAAAAACCCCCTGTATTGTTGTCCAAAACAACGTTTCCTGCCATGGTACTGCTATAGAATATGGGCAAAGACGCCATACTGTCTATAAAAAGCTCATTGCTGTAAAATGTGCTGCCGTTTTGGCTAACCTGACACCTTATGTAGCTAACGCTATAATTATAGGCATCATAAGTAAAGGTAGATGAAGTTGCCCCGGCAACGTTTACAAATGTGGTTGTTCCATATTCCTTTTTTTGCCACTGATAGCTGTCATAGGGTACAATGCCCAGCACCATTGCAGTGCCCGTTCCGTTTGCACACAGCATTTCGTCGCCCTGTATAACTGCCTGTTGCTGTGCAAAAGAGGCTGTAAGCGAAGTGATTAAGAAATAAATAAGTAAATTGATTTTCATAGTGGTTTGTTGTTGATGATTAATAAAAATGTAATAACCTAAAGGTAGATGCTAATAAACCGTTATAGTTGCTTACAGATTCCTGTTTTTTTTGGTATTAAGTAATAACTGGAAATTGGTTGCTGGGTATCAGTTGTTTGTTGTCTACTAATAAAATAATTAATATTAAAAACCATAGCTCAGGCTGATATTGCCATAGTAGTTTACAGGGAGGCCGGGGTAATAATACCTTGGTGCGGCACCGTTAATCCCTGTGGCGTTTACTAAAACCATACTCGCATACCGTGTGTCGGTTATATTATTTACACCTGCAGAGAGGTTTATGGCAAGATCAGTACGCTTTGCTGTATGCTCAAATGGGTACCATTTCCACGTAAGTTTGGCATTTAATAAGTTGTAGCTTTTGGCATATGCCGAATTAGCATCGTTAAGCGGAATTTGGTCTACGTAATAATAATCAGCGCTTAAGGTGAGGTAATGGGGCATAGCTAGGGTAAAACCGCCATTTATTTTGTTGTTTGGAACGCCGGTAAGGTTGTTGCCGCTGTAATCAACATCGTTATTTACAAATTCCTTAAACTCATATTGCCCTATTGAGGCTGCAACATAAGGGTTTATTACCCATTCGCCGCCCATGCTATAATGATAGTTAAGGCTCGCCTCTATGCCCTGGTGCAGCGTTTGGCCGGCATTAACACCTACATACTGGTCATCGCCCACCCGTTGTGCCACTAGCAGGTTGTTTACCTGCATGCGGAATATTGAAATTTCGGCATATAATGATGGATCATGCTTATCATCTAACGGTGTAAACAGGCGCTTGGCGCCCACTTCAAAATTGTAGCCGCTTTCGGGTTTGATGTTGGGATTGATAGTGCCCTGCGGCGTAAGGGTTTCTTCTATGGCCGGCATGCTGAAACCACGGCTTACAGAGGCATACCACGTTTCAAGAGAGGAAGGCTTGTACATAACCGCTACTTGTGGAGACCACACGCCTGCATAACTATAGTTTTGAGATGATGTGCTTTCTGCCGGAAAGGTATTGTCAAGGTCAAAGTTTGTCTTGTTATAATTTACACCTGCCTGCACCTCTACATGCTGCAGGGCCTCAACCCGCAGCTGGGAAAAGGCATTTATAAAATTGCGCTGCTGCTCGCTGCCGGTAATGCGGCTGCCCTCAAGGCTGCCGCTGCCATTATTTTCCTGATACAGGTTTTGAAAGGTACCGCCGTTAAAGCCATCGTTAAAATATTCCAGGCCGGTTACAAAATTTACATACTTATGTGCCAAATTAAATTTGCCTTTAAGCTGTGTGCGTGCACCCCAGGCACTATTATTCTGGGTGAGTATATCAAAGGGACGGGGCTCATAATTATTTTTCCCGCTTGCAAAAATTGATGTAGAACTGGTAACATTGTCGCTTATATGCCAGTCATAACCCAGGCCAGCCATCCATGATTTGTATCGCTCAAAACCCTTGCTGGCTGCCCATGTGGGAGCCGCAGCCCTGGGATTATTTGAATAGCTGTCAAAGTTGACAGAGCTGGGTATGTAGGCTTTCATGTAGGTGTAATTGCCAAAATAGGTAAGGTTGCCTTTTATACTGGTAAGCGCGTTGCCGGCCAGTGTAATGCCTTCACGTTTATAGGCGCTGTTATCACGCCAGCCATCGGTATTGAGGTTGTGGTAGCTCAGGCTGAGGTTGCCGTCTTTAAAAGGGGTTTCAAAGGTTATGGTGTTTTTTTGCAGCCCAAACGAACCGAATGTAGAGCTTGCACCGCCTCGCGTACCCATGCCACCGCCATGCCTGGGCTCAATAATAATGGCCCCGCCCAGGCCGGCGCCATACACGCTGCTTTGAGGGCCTTTTATAACCTCTATTTTGCTTATAAGTTGTAGGTCAATATCTTCAATAGTGGTTTCACTATCGCCGGATGTAAGGGGGATACTGCCATAAAATGCCCTTATTTTATTAGTGCCATAGGGCGTGCGGGCGCCAATACCGCGTATGGAAATGCGGTTAGTATTGATGCCGCCACTTTGCATAAAAACGCCGGGCAGGGTATTGAGCAGCGGGCTGATATCGCTAAAATTGTTGCGCTCCAGCTGAGACGCACGCAGCACGCTGATAGCTGCCGGCTCTTCAATTACGTTTTCATTGATGTGGTATTTGCTTATAAATAAGGGCTCCAGCGATATTACTGGCCAGGAAATAATCTTAGTGGTATCCTGCTTCATTTCACGCTCAAGATAGACCCGTTCCAATGAATCTGCCGGGCTAACAAGTGTGTCCTGTGCAAAAGCGTTAGCTGCAAATAGCAAAATAAGGACAGTAAGTAGTTTTTTAGGCATAATAGGTATTTGTGGCTTCTAAATTAAAAAAAATCCTATAGCTTGAACTATAGGATTTCTTCAAAAAAATATCAAAGTAAGATGAAATCTTCGTTATTTATTGGCGGTCACTTTCCAAAGCGTGTTGCCGCTATCATCATTAACAAGCAGCGAGCCATCGTTCATTACGGTAACATCCACCGGGCGGCCGTAGGCCTTAGCTTTTTTTTCATCGGCAATAAAGCCGGTTAAAAAATCTTCCGGCTTGCCGGGTTTGCCGTTATTAAACGGCACAAATACTACCTTATAGCCGGTAAGCTGGCTACTGTTCCAGGAACCGTGCTGGCCTACAAACGCGCCATTTTTATATTTACCAGGAAAAGTGCTGCCTGTATAAAAGGCCAGTCCTAATGACGCCGTATGGCTGCCCAGAGGCACATCGGGCACAAGGGCTTTTGCTACAAGTTCTTTGCCCTGACCCTTCATACGCGGGTCTTCAATCTGGCCATAATAGCTGTAGGGCCAACCATAAAATCCGCCTTCTTTTACACTGGTGATGTAATCTGGTACCAGGCCATCGCCCAGCTCATCGCGCTCGTTAACGGCTGTCCACAGCTGTTTTGTAATTGGGTTCCAGTCAACCCCCACAGGATTGCGCAGCCCGCTTGCATAAACACGTTCGCCGGTACCGTCAGGGTTTATTTCAAGAATATCAGCGCGGCGCACCTCATTTTCCATACCATGCTCTGCCACATTGCTGCCGCTGCCTACTGTTATATATATCTTGCTGCCATTGGCACTTGCTATAAGGTTGCGTGTCCAGTGGTTGTTGTAGCCTCCTGCGGGCAGTTCTACAATTTTTTGGCCTTTGCCCTGTAGCTTTACATCACCATCTTTATAAGGGTAACGGTACAAGCCACCTGTATTGGCTACATAAAAATAATTTTTTAAAATAAGCAGGCCATACGGCTGGTTAAGGTCTTCGGCAAAAACAGCTCGGGTTTCAAAGGTACCGTCTCTATCTTTATCACGAAAAATGGTTATCCGGTCGGCACTGCCGCTTGTGCCGCTCTCGGCTACAAAAATATCGCCATTAGGGGCTATATAGGTATTACGAGGATTTTTGAGGTCAGCAGCAAATTTTGTAACGGTAAATCCTGCGGGTGCTACCGGGGTGGCGCCTTCGGGCCAGTCTTCCATACTATTATGCATTGTGGCGCTCTCTGTAGCAAACGGTGCGGGCAGTGTTAACGGGCCTATGGCGGTTTGCACGGTTGTACCGCCTCCGGCTTTTGCCACTTCTTTTTCTTCTTTACTGATTTTCTTACCTGTGCAGGCTGTAAGGGCCATGAACCCGGCAAGTGCCAGGATAACCGTTGCTTTTTTCATGCGTAATATGATTTGAGGTATAAGTACAGTACCGAAATTACAATGTAATCTTTAGAAGATGATGCTAAGGCCCTGAATATTAAATATATTTTAACGTTCATAAAATTATTACAAAATACAGGCGGGTATATAAGTGGCTGTGCTACAATTAGTATATTTGCAAATTATATCTATTCAATAATATAAGGTGATACAGCTTCACGACAAGCATTTTGTACCGTTTATCTCTGCACAGGATATTGATGCCGTGCTGGAGCGTATGGCTAATGAGGCCGAGGCCGACCTTGATGGCGAGGTACCCGTCTTTATAGGCGTGCTTAACGGCGCGTTTATGGCGGTAGCGGGTTTTGTAAAGCATTACACAAAACCTTGTGAGGTTAGCTTTGTAAAGCTGGCCAGCTATGAAGGCACTAACACCACCGGTAACGTTAAGCAGCTCATTGGCTTAAGCCAAAATCTTGAGGGCCGCACCGTGGTGGTTATAGAAGATATAGTTGATACCGGCAATACGGTAGCAGAACTCAAAAAAATATTTGAAGCCAAAAATGTAAAGCAGCTAAAAATAGCCACGCTATTTTTTAAGCCCGAAGCCTATACTAAAAATATACCGCTGGATTATATAGGCTTTGAAATTCCTAATAAATTTATAGTAGGCTACGGCCTTGATTATAACGGGCTGGGCCGCAACCTGCCCGAAGTATACCAATTGCACAGTTAAACCAACACGTTTCTATTTATACACTACAATGAAAAATATAGTACTTTTTGGCAAGCCCGGCGCGGGCAAAGGCACACAGGCCGAATTTTTAAGGACACGCTACAACCTTACACACATTTCTACCGGCGATGTGTTTCGCTTTAACCTAAAAAATGATACGCCACTGGGCAAAGAAGCACGCACCTTTATGGATGCTGGCGAGTTAGTGCCCGATGCGCTTACCATTAAAATGCTTAAGGATGAGGTAGAAAAGCACCCGGGCACCGCGGGCTTTTTGTTTGATGGGTTTCCACGCACCGTGGCCCAGGCCGAAGCGCTGGACGCTTTTTTAATAAGCAGGGGATGGCAGGTTGATGCCGTTATAGGCCTTGAGGCCGAAGACGATGTTCTTGTGGCACGCCTTTTAGAGCGTGGCAAGACCAGTGGCCGCCCTGACGACCAGGATGAAGCCCTGATACGCAACCGGTACCAGGAATATAATGATAAAACCGCTCCGCTAACTGATTTTTATACCAAACAGGGTAAATATTTTGCGGTAGACGGTATAGGTACTATTGCCGAAATAACCGAAAGGTTGAGTACGGTGATAGATAAGCTTAACTAAAACCCCATAAATTGGAAATAGCCATAATATTTTTTTTAATTCTTTTAAACGGGGTTTTTTCCATGAGCGAAATCGCGCTTATATCTGCGCGAAAGAACCGACTGGAAACGGCTGCTAAAAAAGGGAATGCCGCGGCGCAAACCGCGCTTGACCTTGCCAATGCCCCAAATAAATTTCTTTCTACAGTACAAATAGGCATTACACTTATAGGTATCCTTACGGGTATTTATTCCGGCGATAAGGTAACCGATGACGTGCGCGTTTTTGTAGAGGGGTTTGCGGTACTAAAGCCCTATGCAGATAATATAGCGGTGGGCATTGTGGTGGTAATATTAACTTTTTTCTCACTGGTACTGGGCGAGTTGCTGCCTAAAAGGGTGGGGCTTACCTATCCTGAAAATATTGCAAAGCTGGTGGCGCTGCCCATGAAATACATCTCTATCATTACAGCGCCGTTTATATGGCTGCTTACCATAAGCACCGATGGACTGATGAAGATATTCAACATTCGGCCTACGGCAGATGGCAAAGTAACCGAAGAAGAAATAAAGGCAATAATTAAGGAAGGTACTGAGGGTGGCGAGGTTCAGGAAATTGAGCACGACATCATGGAGCGCGTGTTCCATATTGGCGACCGCAAGGTAAACTCACTCATGACCCACCGTAAATCGGTTAGTTACCTGTCTACCGATTATAATAAAGACCGCATTCGCGAAACAATGCTGGAAGAACTGCACTCGGTGTATCCGGTGGCAGAAGGCAGCAATCTAGATGATGTGATAGGCATTGTACTGCTTAAGGATATTTTTGCCAATTATGAAATGGCAGAGTTTAGCCTTAAAGACATCATCAAAGAGCCGGTTTACCTTATAGAGCATACATCGGCTTATAAAGCTTTGGAGATATTCAAAAAAACAAAGGTGCATTATGCGCTGGTTACTGATGAGTATGGTGTTTTTCAGGGTATTATAACGCTTAATGACATACTCGAAGCGCTGGTGGGCGATGCGTCTGACTTTTATGAAGATGAGTTTCAGCTTACCGCACAGGAAGATGGCACATGGCTGGTAGACGGCCATTACCCGCTGCACGACTTCCTTACATATTTTGACCTTGATGAGCTTACTACCGATTATGAGGTAACCACTGTAAGCGGGCTTATAATGACTGAACTTAGCTATATACCTAAAGTGGGGGAAAAGCTGGCCTGGCACCTGTATGAGCTTGAAGTGGTAAACATGGAAGGCGTAAAGATTGATAAGGTAGTGGTACGGTCGGTTAAGGAATAAGTATTTAAGCAATCAGTTGCAGTTTGCCGCTGATATTCAATAGATATAAAATCGGCGGCAGTTTACTGTAGGCCGATTTTGTTTTTTATGCTATAATTGTTTGAAGCCCTAAAATGCTACATTTGTATCAACTATAACCTATTTGAAAAAATAATGACACTACAAACTCCTTTTAAAAAGATAACATGTGGCCTTGCGGTTTTTATGCTGTTTTTAAATATAAGCTGTGCTGCCCAGCAAAATGATACTATTCAGCTTTATAAAGGTGCTGTGCCAAACAGCAAGCCCGCACCGCCTGATTATAAAGAGGAAGTTAATAAAGACGGGCTTATCAGTAAAGTGGTAACGCCTACGCTTTTACCCTTCTTCCCTGAAAAGGATAAGGCAAACGGCACGGCAGTAATTATTTGCCCCGGGGGTGGTTATATGTTCCTGGCTTATCAGCACGAAGGTATTGCAGTGGCAAAAAAATTTGCTGAGAATGGTATAACGGCCTTTGTGCTAAAATACCGCCTGCCCAGCGACAAAATTATGGCAGACCGTTCTATTGGACCCTTGCAGGATGCGCAACGCGCCATACAACTGGTGCGCGAAAATGCCGCAGCCTGGGGTATTGACCCTAAAAAAGTGGGTATTATGGGGTTTTCGGCTGGTGGGCACCTTGCGGCTACAGCTACCACACATTATGACACGCCTGTTATTCCGGTTACTGAAGGTAATAGTGTGCGCCCTGATTTTTCGATGCTTATCTACCCGGTTATCAGTATGGGCAAATACACCCACCAGGGTTCAAAGGAAAACCTGATTGGGGCAAATGCCTCACAAAAAACCGTAGATGCCTTTTCTAACGAAAAACAGGTAAAGGCCGATACACCTCCCGTATTTTTAGTGCACTCGCAGGATGATGATGTTGTACCGGTTCAAAACGTGCTTATGTTTTATGAAGCCATGATAGCCCATAAGGTAAAAGGCGAACTGAATTGCTATCAAAGCGGCGGGCACGGCTATGGCATGAATAACCCTACCACTAAAGATGAATGGTTTGCCAGCGGGTTAAAATGGTTGTATCAAAATGGAATGCTGTAGTTTATAGTAAAGTTGGCTTCGTGTAAATGTGTGGGCATTTGTAGAAACTTCTACAAATTTATAAGACAGGCAACATTTTAATGTGCTGATTTTCTGAATAAATGCTTGCGGCATGGTGCTTGGTTGATATAGTTAGTACGAGTCATTCGTATAGAATGCCTAACGAACGTACGGATACTATAAAACCTGCCCAAATGAATAAAATAACACCCGACACACAGCAATCGCAGCCATTAAGAAACGCATCAGCAACAGCACAACATCACGTTGGTTTCTTTTCCCGGTTTACAAATAAACTCAGGGCCATTGAAACCTCGCAAATTATTATACTTACCAGCACTATTTTATTGCTTTTGGCGGCAGCCTATGCCGTGTATGCACTGCAGCCCGAACTCGAAAAGCTGCACCTTGAAAGGCTTAGCACTACCTGGGGTTTTTACTTTATAGTAATTACAACAGCATTACTGGGTTATAAATTGCTGTTTTTTCTATTCAACGTATTGCTTTACTTTAAATATAAGCCTGTAAAATCGGTATCAGATGATTTATTGCCTACCGTAACAGTTATAGTGGCGGCTTATAATGAGGGGCATTTGGTGTATGATACCCTGATGAGCCTTGCCGCCAGTGATTATCCGGATGAAAAAATACAGCTTATATGTATAGATGATGGCAGCAAGGATGATACGTATACCTGGATGCAAAAAGCAAAGGAGACCTTAGGCAGCAGGGTTGCGATTTATAAACAATCCAAAAATATGGGCAAGAGGCATGCGTTATACCGTGGCTTTAACCTGGGTACCGGCGATGTTTTTGTAACGGTTGACAGTGACTCTGTGGTTAAAAATGATACATTACGCAACCTTGTAAGCCCTTTTGTAGTTAATAATAACGTGGGCGCCGTGGCAGGTAATGTTCAGGTGCTTAACAGTGGCAGGGCCATTATACCTAAAATGCTTAATGTAAGTTTTGTGCTGAGTTTTGAATTTATGAGGTCGGCGCAAAGTGTGCTGGGCTCTGTACTGTGTACACCGGGAGCACTTTCTGCTTACCGTAAAGAAGCTGTTTTTGGGTGCCTTGACCAGTGGATTAACCAGACATTTAACGGGCACGCCAGCGATATTGGCGAAGACCGAGCCATGACCAACATGATTATGCAGCAGGGTTACCATGTGGTGTTTCAACGAAACAGTTATGTGCTTACAAATGTGCCAGAGCAGTACCAGGGGCTTTATAAAATGTTTATACGCTGGGGCAGGAGCAACGTGCGTGAAAACCTTATGATGGCAAAATTTGTCTTTACTAAATTCAGGCAGCAAAAGTCAAGATTTGGCACCAGGGCGCTGTTTTTAGACCAGGCGCTTAATATGGCGCTAACTTACCCGTTTGTACTGCTTATGTTTGTGCTGATATGCATGCATCCGGTTATATTTTTAACCACAACGCTTTTTGGTATTTTACTTATGTCAAGTTTTAGTGTGTTCTTTTATGCTAAGAGATATACCATAAGCGAATCTTTTTGGGCATATTCTTATAGTATTTTATACACCTTTGGCTTGTTCTGGATTGCTCCTTATGCCATTGCCACTGCCAGCAGGAGCGGATGGCTGACAAGGGGATAGTTTTTAGTATGTTAATAATCGGGTTACATATAGTAGTTAGTAAAGCCGGCCTTATCGGGGCCGGCTTTTTCATCTAAAAACAGGCCAAAAAATAATCCAATATATATTTTGGAGATCAAACGCCTTTTGGTATATTTGACCATAAGGATAGTTTAAATTATCACTTTGTTATCAAAAACCAATCTGTAAAACCATGTCTGTATTTTTATCCCTTATTAATTTTAATTTGTTCAAAAAACAATTCAAAACCGTAGTATCCTGCCTGCTTGTGTTTGGCCTGTGCAGCACACTTACCGTATCGGCTCAGGTTGCAGGCGGCAATCGTAATATTAATGTAGATTACACTAAAACGTCGGGTACGCTTAATACTATGTTTAATGAGTGTATCGGCGCAGGCCGGGCTAACGAAGGCCTTAGGGCCGACTGGCAGCAGCAGCTTGCTTATGTTAAAAAAGAGTGTGGGTTTAAATATATCAGGATGCATGGTTTGCTTACTGATGATATGGCTGTATACCGCGAAGACAGTAAAGGTAACCCGGAATACAACTACATGTATATTGATGCCCTTTTTGATTATCTTATAAGTATAGATGTAAAACCGTTTGTAGAACTTGGGTTTATGCCACAGGCACTGGCCAGCGGCAGTAAAACAATTTTTTGGTGGAGGGGTAATGTAACACCGCCTAAAGATTATGATAAATGGGAAGCCTTAGTGCGTAACCTGACACAGCATTTTACTGATAGGTATGGTGCCGAAGAGGTTAAATCATGGTATTTTGAAGTGTGGAATGAGCCTAACCTTGATGGTTTTTGGGCCGGTACACAACAGGAATATTTTAAGCTGTACCAGTATGCCGCCAAGGGCATCAAGAGCGTAAACAAAAATTATAGAGTTGGTGGCCCTGCCACTGCCGGGGCAGCCTGGATACCCGAGATGATAGCCTTTTGCCATAAAAACAATGTGCCTATAGATTTTGCCAGTACGCATTCATATGGTGTAAACCAGGGATTTCTGGATGAGTTTGGTAATTCGGGTACGGTGCTGAGCAAAGACCCTATGGCGGTGAGCGGCGACGTTATCAAATCGCGCGGCGAGATACAAGGTTCGGCCATCCCCGGCCTCGAACTACATTATACGGAGTGGAGCGCATCTTACACGCCGGCCGACCCCATACACGACAGTTATCATGAAGCGGCCTACATATTGGAAAAGCTTAAGCAGGCAGGCACCGCGGCAAACTCTATGTCGTACTGGGTTTTTACCGATATTTTTGAGGAAGCAGGCCCCAGGTTTACGCCGTTTCATGGTGGCTTTGGTTTGCTTACCACGCAGGGCATCAACAAGCCTGCTTTTTATTCCTACCAGTTTTTAAACAAGCTGGGCAGTACCCAACTGGATAATACCGATACCCGCTCATGGGCCTGCAAAGACGATAAGGGAGGTGTGCAATTGCTGCTTTGGGATTTTACTAACACGCACCCCGGCGATACGGTGAACAACCAGGTATATTACCTGCGCGACCTGCCAGCACAGCCTAAAGGCAGGGCAACCGTTGCGGTTAATGGTATGCCTAAAGGCAAATACAAGCTGGAAGTATATAAGGTGGGTTATAAGCAAAATGATGCTTATGCTACTTATCTGGGCATGGGCAGGCCGGCGCAACTTAGTAAAGAGCAGGTGGCTACCATTAAAAATACTAATAACGGCAGCCCTGTTTATACGGAGAATATAACTATAAAAAGCGATGGGAAATTTATAAAGGAACTTGATTTGCGCGAAAATGACGTGTACCTGGTTAATTTAGTAAAAGTGAAATAAGCAGGCCTGTTTAAACATGCCCAACTGCCTGGTTTCAGTTTCAGAAAAATAACGTACTTTTGCACCCTTAAACTTTGAACGTTAAACCCTAAAGGCAGAACTGAGATGACAGAAGGCAATTTTGTAGATTATGTAAAGATATATGTGAGCTCCGGCAAAGGGGGAAAAGGGTCTACTCACCTGCACAGGGAAAAGTTTATTGAAAAAGGCGGACCCGATGGTGGCGATGGCGGCCGTGGGGGCCATGTGTACCTTGTGGGCAACAAAGGCTTATGGACGCTGTTTCACCTTAAGTTTGCGCGCCACATTAAAGGCGGGCACGGAGGTGATGGCGGCAGCGCACGAAGCACAGGAGCCGATGGCGAAGATAAATATATTGAAGTGCCCCTGGGTACCGTTGTAAAAGATAAAGAAACCGGCGAGGTACTTTTTGAAATAACCGAAGACGGTGAAAAAAGGATAATAGCCAAAGGAGGTAAAGGCGGACTGGGCAACTGGCATTTTAGGGGTTCTACTAACCAAACGCCACGCTACTCGCAGCCCGGTATGCCCGCCGAAGAGCGCGATATACTGCTTGAGCTAAAAGTATTGGCAGATGTAGGACTGGTGGGTTTCCCTAATGCGGGCAAGAGCACGCTGCTTAGTGTGCTTACCAGTGCTAAGCCTAAAATTGCCGATTACCCATTTACTACGCTAAAGCCCAACCTGGGCATTGTGGCCTACAGGGATTTTCAGAGTTTTGTAATGGCCGATATACCGGGAATTATTGAGGGCGCTGCAGAGGGTAAAGGCCTTGGGCACTACTTTTTAAGGCATATCGAACGAAATTCCACCCTATTGTTCTTAATTCCGGCGGATGCCGAAGATATTAAAGCGCAATATGAAATTTTACTGGATGAGCTGAGGCGTTATAACCCTGAAATGCTGGATAAAGACAGGCTGGTTGTGGTATCTAAAAGTGATATGCTTGATGAGGAACTGAAAGCCGAAATGAAGCAGGTGCTTGATGAAGAGTTTAACGGTACGCCTTACATGTTTATATCATCTGTAGCGCAACAGGGGCTTACAGAACTTAAAGACAAACTTTGGGCGATGCTTAACGTGGCTGCTGAATAGGCTGTATATAAAATACGATACACAACGCTCCTTATAAGGAGCGTTTTTTTTGAGTGTTATTAATGTATTATAACTATCTGATAGTATAGCAACAAAAGTTAAGGCTATGTTAATGGCTGATTAAAAAACTATTATCTTTGCGCTGCTAATAATAACAGCTCTAATCTTTTAAAAATTAGCGCACTTTTAGATGAAGTTACAGTTTAAGAACAGGTTAGCGGTATTGTTTACCCGCCTGTTAATGGTTTACTTTGTTTTTATGCTGTGCCGTGTGGCCTTTTACAGCTTTAACAGCAGCCTTATAGATCCGCTTAATCAAACACCATTTTGGCAACTTTTTAAAGGCAGCCTTATGTTTGATACGGTTTCTATAATTTATGTAAACATGCTTTTTGTGCTGCTTGCACTGTTGCCACTGCGTATTGCTGAGCACAAAAACTATCAAAAGTCTGTTTTTTGGGTTTTTATGGTTACTAATGCTTTAGGCCTTGCCATAAATGTTGCCGATATTTTTTATTACCCTTTTAAACAGGCGCGCATAGTGCTTACTGATTTTATAATGCTGCGGGAAGTAGGCGGTGGCCTGCTGCTTGATTTTATAATAGACTTCTGGTACGGATTTTTATTTTATTTTTTGCTGCTGGGCCTTTTGTGGCTCGGCTACAGGGCAGTAGGGCAAAAACCACAGCGCCAGGTTAGCAACAAGCGTTACTATACAACACACGGGGCTTACCTTGCCTTAACGGCGGTAGTTATCATCTTTTTTGTAAGAGGAGCCACTTTTTCGGCATCGTCATATCCTATAAATATGAATGATGCTTTTTTATATACGGCTAACCCCACCCATACCTCGGTAATATTAAGTAACCCGTTTTGCATACTGCGCACCATGGGCCGTACTAAAGATATACCCAACCTGCATTATTTTGATGATGAGGTAGCGCATAACATGGCGCCAACCACGCACACAAATACTGACTTTAATACCTATGATATTGACCGGAAGACCAATGTGGTTGTTATTATCCTGGAAAGCTTTGGCAAGGCGCATATTAAAGGGCTTAGCGACCAGTTTAAACCGGGGCAGGAAGCAAATACACCGTTTATAGACTCGCTTATGGGGCACAGCTATGTGTTTACCAACGCGTTCCAGAACGGCCGAAGATCGGTAGATGCGCTGCCCGCCATATGGGCCAGCATACCCTCTTTTAAAGACCACTTTTTATCATTACCTAATGCCGTGGCCACATATCATGCGCTGCCCATGTGTATGGAAGAAATGGGCTATAATACTGCTTTTTTTCACGGTGGAGTAAGAGAAACCATGGGGTTTGTATCGTTTGGAAAAACGGCAGGGATAGATAATTTTTTCATGCGTGAAGAATATGAAGCAGAAATGGGCACTAATGATTTTGATGGCAAATGGGGCATCTGGGACCATAAATTTATGCCCTTCCTGCATAAAAAACTTAATACGATGGATAAGCAGGGCAAGCCGTTTTTTGCCACGTTCTTCTCGCTTTCATCACACCATCCGTATGCGGTACCGGAAGAACTGAAGGGGAAATTCTCTGAAGGTACACTGCCCATACACCGTGTTATTAAGTATTCTGATTATGCCCTGAAAGAGTTTTTTAACAGCATTAAAAACGAACCCTGGTACAACAACACCCTGTTTATAATTACGGCAGACCATAACGGGGGTGCTGACAGTAAAAAATTTAATAAGCAGCCCTATGAGTACAGCATACCTATTATGTTCTTTAAGCCGGGCGGCAAGCTTATAGGCCGTGATGACCATGTTATACAGCATATGGACCTGATGCCCACACTGCTTGGCATGCTGGATTATGATAGGCCGTATTTTGCTTTTGGTACAGATCATTTTGACCCGCAAAAGAGCAAGGGCCATTTTGCCATTAATTTTGCGAACGGTGTTTATAACTGCATGACCGATGACTATTGCTACTTTTTTAACGAAAAAGACCTCATCAATAAATTTGATTACCACAATGATCCTTTGGGTAAAAAAAACCTGATGGATAAAAGCCCGAAAGAAGATGAACCCACAATAAAGCAGGTTAAAGCATTCTTGCAGGAATATTCATGGCATGTTAACCACCGCGACTATTTGCCTGAAGGTGATAAAAAGAAACATAGCGCCGTATTGGCTAAAAAATAATGAAAAGCTCCTTAGGGAGCTTTCTTTTTATATGCATATTTTTTACCATATTCGTAAAAAAAAGTATCTTCGCATGGCAATATATCATGATAAATGCAGGGTATTGCCACAACTATTAATTTTATTCGCAAACAAATGAAAAAACTGATTTTATTCCTGACCATGTTTGTCCTGGTGCTGCCGGTAAGGGCAGATGAGGGCATGTGGTTTCTTATGTTTATACAGCGCCTTAACCAGCGCGACATGGAAAAAATGGGCTTACAGCTTACAGCTGAAGAAATTTACAGCATTAACCACCACAGCCTTAAAGATGCCGTAGTGCAGTTTAACGGCGGCTGTACTGCCGAGATTGTGAGTAAAGACGGCCTTGTGCTTACTAACCACCATTGTGGCTATGAGGCTATTGCCGAGGCCAGCACACCCGAAGCCAACTACCTTAAAGATGGGTTTTGGGCTGCCACCCGTGCTGCCGAGATTAAGCCTAAAAGCCTTTACGTGCGCTTTTTTGTGCGGATGGATGATGTGAGCAAGCGCATATTAGGCAAAGTGAATGACCAGATGACCGAAGCCGAAAGGGAAAAAGCAATCAACCAGGAAATTGCCCTTATAGAAAAAGAAAACAACGAAGGCGGTAAGTATACGGTTTCGGTGCGCTCGTTCTTTCAGGGTAATGAGTACTACTATTTTGTATACCAGGACTATAAAGATGTGCGCCTGGTAGGCACCCCTCCGGAAAGCGTGGGCAAATTTGGCGGCGACACCGATAACTGGGAGTGGCCACGCCATACAGGAGACTTTTCTATGTTCCGCATTTATGCCGATAAAGACGGCAACCCCGCCGAATATTCTAAAGATAATGTGCCGTTAAATCCAAAACAGCACCTTACCATAAGCCTTAAAGGGGTTAAAGAAGACGATTTTGCCATGATTTTGGGGTACCCGGGGCGTACCAATCGCTGGATGCCGAGTGGTGGTATTGAGCAAAATGTTACGTATGCTTACCCGGCCTGGGTGGAAGCCAGCAAGCTGGGTATGGACCGGATGAAAATATATATGGATAAAGATCCTAAGGTGCGCCTTGACTATGCCAGTAAATATGCCCAGGTGGCCAACTACTGGAAAAACCGCCAGGGCATGATAGACGCGCTTACCAAACACAAAACCGCCATTGCAAAAGCCGAGGGTGAAGCCAAATTTAACGTGTGGGCAAACAAGCCTGAGAACAAAGCGAAATATGGCAGTGTTATAGCTACTATAAACAACTACTACAGCAAAACTAACGAAAAAGCACGCCATGATAATTACCTTACTGGCCTGCTGCGCACGTGTACTTTTAGCAACATGCCGGTTAGTATGGCCCGCGGCCTTGAGGCGCTTATTAACGCTAATGCAGAGCAGCGCGAAAAGCTAAGGCCAGACCTGGTTACCTTTGTAGAGGAAACTTATAACAACATGAGCATTGCTGTAGAAAAGGATGTGCTGGCTGCGCAGCTGCATTTGTATGCAACAAAATCGGCGCCTTACCCCGTTGCACCTTATGTTGATGAGGTGGGCAAGGCCAATAACTATGACTATACTAAATTTATAAACGAGATTTTTGAAACCAGTATTTTTGGTTCTAAAGAAAAACTGGTTGCTTTTTTGCATAACCCTGATGCTAATTTGCTGAAAGCCGACCCCATACTTAAGCTTTCGCAGGAGCTTATGAACAAATACAGGGCCAAGACGGATGAGCAGAACAAACTTGACGCGGAGTACAGCAAAAGCTTCAGGCTTATGGTTGAAGGCATGCGCCAGATGAACCCTGATGCCAAGTATTACCCCGACGCTAACAGCACCCTGCGCCTTACCTATGGTAAAGTGCGCTCGCTGCCCAAGGATAAGCGCAACGATGCTAAAAAGAACTACTACACCACTCTTGAGGGCGAGGTTAAAAAATACAAGCCAAACGATGCAGAGTTTGATCTGCCTAAAAAGATCATTGAGATGTATGAGAAGAAAGACTACGGACGCTATGCTGATAAGAATGGCTACATGCCGGTTAACTTCCTTACAGATAATGATATTACCGGCGGTAACTCAGGATCACCGGTGCTTAATGGTAAAGGCGAGCTGATAGGTATTGCGTTTGACGGTAATATTGAGGCTATGGCCGGAGATGTTATTTTTGACAAAGACCTGCAACGCACCATTAATGTAGACATTCGCTACGTGTTGTGGATTATTGACAAACTGAGCGGTGCCAAACACATTGTTGATGAAATGACTATATCTGAGTAAATTTTAGAATTTAGAATTCAGAAGTTAGATTGCTTCGCCAGTTCGGCTATAGCCTCGTTTGGACTTCACTCATAAGAGACCCCACCGTGATTCATCGCGGCGGGTTTTTTATTACTCCAGATAATTTTTTAATTGAGGCCTGTCAATTTCATTTAGTTCATAAGGGTCATGCGTTGCTATATAAGCCTTGTTTTCGGCAGTAATGCCAATAAAATCGCCATCTTCTAATAGTTTTAAGGTGTACAGTGTAATTCCAGATAAAGGCACGGCATATACATCACTTTCATTTATTAAAAGCTTTTCTTCTTCAGTAAGCAAAGCCACAATTTTTTTATAGTCAGGATTTTCAAAATATGACTTCTTAAAATCAGTAGCGTCAACAGAGTTGAGGTCGGGCACACTTTTCTTTAAGTTATCATCGGCAGAATATCCGTTGATAACCCCATAACTAAAATACAGGGAATACTGCATAAACTGTCCTGAAACACTATCCTTTACCTTAATATTCGACACTTTAAAGTTTCTGCCTTTCCTGTCTTCAAATTTTGCTATTACATTTCCGTTAAATCTAAAAGCATTATAATTAGGTATAGTAGATGCATTATAATGGATGCCCTTTATAAGCCCCTCTTTATTTGTAGCAAATAAATAGCATATTCTTCAGGAAGTGCCGCAAGCATCGCTTTGACAAGTTCAATTTCCAATGCGGTGCTTTTGCGGCGTTTAAACAAATCGAACATATATTTTTGTATTACAAGTGAAGTTAAATCTAATCTACTCAATCTTTACCCTAACCCCCGCTGAATGCCCGCTGAATTCCGGGGCGTACATGCTTTGCAGGGTGGTAATGCCGTTGCTGAACTCGCCGGCATTGTTAACGCGTACATCATATTCCAGTACATACGTGCCCCGTGCTATGCGATTGAAAAAGAAATGTGTGGCGGCATCACGGGTACTCTGATAATAGCCGAGGCCATCTTTATAATGGTAGCCGCTAAGCACATCTACAGGCTCAAAGGCGGCGGCGCGCATGTCTTTAAGGTGTACATATTCCATATCTTTTTTAATGGTAAGCACAAGGCGTATGGTAACCCTGTCGCCCACTTTTAAAGGTGATTTTTCAGTAACAGGCACCAGCGTTACTTCTTTGGCAGCGCTATTTTTAAGGTACAGTTCTTTTTTGATGTTCATAATACCTTCTTGTGCGGGCCTTACTTTGTCAAGGTTTTCAAAATATTGCCAGTAGAAGCCGCCATAACCGGGCACATCGCTTTTGTTTTCTACGGTAAGGGTAGCCATATTGTTTGTAATCTCACCGGCATTCCATTGCAGTTTTAGGTAACCGGTGCCGGCTTCCTTATCGGCTTCAGCCAGCTTTTTGTTGAACACAGCTTTATCGCCCAGTGTAAAGGCAGTTTTATCCTTTACGCTAAGCCAGTCGGTGCCTTGCATCAGCAGCGCATAAACAGCCTCTGTAGTAGCTTTTGTGGTAGGCCAGTTTTTGTTTTGCTTTTGCTTTATGAGCCACACCTTCATGGCATCTACACTTTTGGCGTCGTTATCTACTTCGGCGAAGGCCTCAATAAGCAGCGCCTGCGTTTCTACCGGTGCCTGGTACCACCACCAGCCGGGCTTGTTGTCAATCCAGTACATGCCCGCCTCTTCGTTAGTGGCCGAAGACTCCTTTAGGTACGTCAGCACTTTTTTGGCCGTCTCCGTTTCGCCAAAGCGATTAAGTACCAGCGCGGCCATGCCTTTTTCATACACGGTATAATCACGCCACTTTAGTTTTATATCGCCTATATACGGCTTAATGGCTGCTTTAAGCGAGTCGCCCATGGGGAATTGCTTAATGTAAAAGCTGCGGGTGTAGAGGTAATGCAGGTCGGCATACGGGTAAGGCATCCGGAAATTATCTTTTTTGCCGCGAAGTTTTTTAGCTTCCTTATCACGTTTTAAAAAGCATTTATCAAGGTAAGGCACTGCCTTTTTTGTAATGCCCGATACACTAATGCTGTCCTTTTTGCTGAGGATGCCCAGTTTAGACAGGTGTCCAAAGCCGGCTACGATGTGGCGTGTTATATATTCATCTTCGGTACCGCCGGCAAACCATGGGAACGCCCCCGAAGGCAGCTGCTTTTCCTGCAATTTCCTGAAGTTGGCATCGAGGCTGTTCTTCATGGTGCTGAGATCAAACAGCAGTGCCAGGCGGTTTTTTTGCTCTTCCTCACTCTGGTTGTCCAGCATCCATGGGGTTTCGGCCAGAATTACGGACTTCAGTTCTTCATTCTGCTCCAGCCTTGGTGTAATGCCTTCCTTTCGCCAGGCGGTAAAAACTTCGGCAATTTTTGGGTTGCTGTTGATGATGTGCGATGCAATGCTGTTAGCATAATAGCGCGAAAACACCTGCTCTGCGCATTCGTGCTCAAACTCCATTAAATAGGGCAGTGATTTTAGTGCCAGCCATGCGGGGTTGCTGGTATACTCCAGCGTTATGCCGTGGTGGCGCAGGGTGGTTGAGGTATTGCCTTTAAAATTATTGAAGGTGTAGGTTTTGGTGCTTTTTTCGCGCACCCACAGTGGCAGGCTTTCGGTAACCAGCATGCTGTTAGTGAGTACATGCAGTATGTTCTCTTCGCCATCGGTAAAATTACCGGCTTTGGCCAATATCTTATACTGCACGCCCTGCAGCCCCACGGGCACCGAAATTTTCCAGGTTACGGTAGTGCTGCCGGTTGGCGATAGCGTAAACGGCTTCATGCTGATAGCATTGCCCATTTGCACGTCTACCGGCTGCTGGGTAACGGCGTCAAACAACTGCAGCATGGCATTACCGTTTTTAGCATCAGGGGTCATGTTGGTTATTTTTGCCGATAGGGTAATGGTATCGGTTTCACGTAGAAAACGTGGCATGTTAGGTACCACCATAAGGTCTTTCTGGGTAAAGAATTTCTTTTCAAGGTACCCGGAAACCCCTTTTTTATTGTGGGCTAACAGGCGCAGCTTCCATTCGGTAAGCGCTTCGGGCGATGTAAAGGTAAAGCTGATGTCGCCTTTTTTATCAGTGCGCAGCTGCGGGAAAAAGAAGGCCGTCTCGTTAAAATTTTTACGTGCCTGTACCTGCTTAAGGTCGTCAAGGGTTTTTTTAGTAGTAATAACCACCACGCCGTTTGCCCCCCTGTTGCCGTATATGGAGGTAGCCGCCGCATCTTTAAGCACGCTTATGTTTACAATGTCATCTTCTGAAAGGCTGCGGAACTCCTCAGGGCCCATAGGCACGCCGTCTATAACATACAAAGGTTGTATATAGCCGTTACTACTGGCCGCGCCTCTTAATATTACGGTGGTGCCGGAACCGGGAGACCCCGAGGCGGTGCTAACATTAAGCCCAGGTATCTGGCCTTGTAGTGACTCCACAAAGGAAGCGTTAGGCCTGCCTTCAATAGTTTCAGCAGTAATGGTGGTTACCGCCACATTTGATGTTTTTCTGGAAGTTGAGCGGTAGCCTTCTACAACTACTTCGTCAATACCGTCATAATCCTGCTCTGCAATTACAATATCAAGGATATGGTTTTCAGGAATATTTTTTATAAGCTTTTTATATATAATGTAGCTAAATTCTATCTGCTCTGATTTTGCTACATAAATAATGTACTTGCCATCAAAGTCTGTTTCTGTAGCTTCCTCTGTACCCGCAATTTTAACAGTTACACCGGGTAGTGGGTAACCGATATCATCTTTAACGGTACCGGAAACTATTATATCTCCCGGGGCAGCGATTTGCTGCTTAGGGGGATAAAAGCTATAGGTATTATGGCTTTTAATGATGTCAAAGCCATAGGTGTAAAAACTGTCGCCCCAGCGTATGCCTTTTATCTTATTTTGCATGTATATAGTAAATGCTGTATTGCCCTGGCCTGTGTTTTTTAATTGCTTGTAAGGCACATTATCATGCTCGTATGTGTAGGTGTCAGGGCTGCTCCAGCCGGTTTTTGCAAACTGGTCTAATGAGGCATCATACATGGAGGCTAAAAGCTCAGCCTCAGTATTTTTACCATTTTTGATAGTGAATGACCAGGTTTGCTCGCCGCCGGGTGCCAATTTGTTATGCGTAGATTCCATGTCTATGGTAAGCGGTTCGGGAGGGGTATAAGTATAGGCATGCAGGGTGTTGCTAAACAGGCGGTTTTGCCATACAAAACTAAACTCAAGGGCCATAACTGTTTCCGGGTTCTTAACGACAGGCACTTTTATTATGGCGCGGCCATTTTGTACCACTACAGGCTCATTATACACCTCTGTACGGTTGGCGTAGGCCGAAAGGTTGCCGTATATAAGGGGTAGAGCTGTGCGCACCTCTACCGCTACATAACCGTCTTTTACAGGGTCGCGGTTGATTTGCTTAAAGATGAATATCTCGTTATCGGGCAGCAGGTTGTCATTGCTGCGCAACAGTGTAAATGCTGATTTCTGTTTTTCCTGCCTTCCGAGTGAGTCTGTAACTGTAAACACCACGCTGTATTTGCCCGAAGGCCAGTTTTTTAAGCCGGACAGGTTAAGGCTTTTCTCTTTGCCGGTATTTATATTTTTTGTGAGATACGGTTTAGGCTCTGTTAAGGTGTCGGTTTCATTGCCATAAGGCAGGTGCGGAAAATTTTTAATAAATTCAGCTTCAGGTATCAGCTGTATTTCGGGCGCTTCCCAGGGCCTGTCGGTTAAAATGCGCGTGGGTGCCACTATTTTATAGATGTCTATACGGGCGGTTGCCGGCGTGGGCTGCCCGTTAAGGTTTGTGGTGCTGAACTTTATGGCGCCGCCTTTTTTTGCATCTATTACGCCCTCTGTACTTACGCTGGCATACAGGCTGCGGTAGCCCGCTTTTACAACTACCTCGGCAGTGTGGGTTTCGCCGTTACTATCGGTTATATCGGCATACACGGTATAGTTATACACGTCTTTACTGGCTATTGCCTCATTGTCTTTGCCGGGTTCAGACTCGCTTTTTGCTAAAAAGGTTATTTTAAAATTACCCTGCGCATCGGTGGTAACGCTGTCTGCTTTAATAAGGTAGCCCCCTTCGTTGTCATCATCTCCGTAGTAATAGTCGTCATTGCGGTAATAGCTGTATTGATAATCTTTTTCGCGCCTTACGCGGTAATTTACCTGAGCGCCGCCCAGGCTTGACCCGCTAAACGATTTTGCCAGTCCGCTAACCGTAATACTTTTGTTGAGCGCCACGGTTTGTGTAACGGGCGCAAAGGTAACCTCAAAGGTGGGGCGCTTGTATTCTTCTACACTAAAGCTAAACTCGTTGCTGTTAAAGTAGGCGTCATCCCAAAAGGCGTGGTTTTTAGTAGCGGGATTATAATCGGGGTCGGATGTATTATCATCGTCTTCTTCTACTGAAAGGCTGTAACGGCCGGTCATACCACCTTTAGGCAGGTCGAATTCTCCGGTAAAGGAGCCGAACTCATTAGTCTTTAAACTGAAGGTTTTTATTTCATTATTTGAGGGGTCTTCGGCAGTAACGATAAAATACCGGTTAGGCACCACACTAAAAACGCCTTTATAGCTTTGCGTAACAATACCTTTAAAAAACACTTTTTGGCCGGGGCGGTATATAGCCCTGTCAAAATATATTTTGGCACTTATCCGCGGGCCGTACTCATTGTACCGGGGGGCATAATTGTAAAAACCTGAGGTAAGGGTGTCGCCAGCATATATAAATCGCGTGTTGATGTATTCGCCGTTTTTACCCGCGTTATTAATGCTTACACTACCCTTAGCATCTGTTTTAAACTGGCCGGCAGTACCAGAGGCAGTAACCACCACACCGGGCACGGGCGCTCCTGTATCTCTATTAGTAACATAATAATTAGTAGTGCCATCTGCCTGTTGTTCCAGCAATGATATATGTACGGCCTGAAACTCAGTAATACCATACTCATTAGCTGCAACGCTGTCTTTAACAGGGCTTATCTTTACCAGGTAGTAGCCCTGTGGCACGGGCGGCAGTATAACTTCGGTACTGTAGGTAAAATAATCCTGCTTATGAGGCAGCAAATATATTTTTTGTAAAAAAGGCTTTTGTTTGGCAAGGCTATCTGCCTGTGCGGGGGTGTAAGAGAGGTTATAGGAATAGCGTGCGTTATTTTTAGCCATGGGCTGTGGCACACGGTAAAGTGTTACCTGTACTGAGTCGAGGTTCTTAAAGGTAATGGCCGCCAGAGACGGTTTGTTTGGTGCAATGTAACGCTCTGTTTTTATGGTGGCCGAAACGCTTAAAACACCGGCTTTTATGTTTTGAGCCTCATAACCCACATCGTGCAGGCTGTTGTTTGCAAGCATGTAGTTGCACAGTTCAAGCGCTTTATTATTATAATCAGGGTGCTCTATTTTATCGGCCATTTTGAGGTACAGTCCTGCTTCTTTAACCCTGGCGCGATACGCAAAAGGACTCTGGCCCCATCGTGCGGCAAGGGCATGCAGTGTGGCCAGGTATTCCGGCTGCCGGCTGCTGTGGTAACTGGTGGCATCAAAATGGTTAAGCCGCCTTAAAACCGATTGCTGCATTGCAAGGGTGTCCTGCTTTTGCATGTAAAAGGCTTCAACTTGTTTTGTTAGTGCTAACCCCGGAAGCTGTGCGGCTATGCTATCGGGCAGTGTGGCCTGCTGAAAGGCGTGCTCATCGCCAAAAAAATGAGCCATTTCTTTTTGTGGAATATTTATATCGCCATAAGCGCTGTTTACAGCCAGGTTATCAAGGTAGGCTTCCACCAGAAAATCATACAGTGACCGGTTTGTTTTTGCCAGTACGGGCGCAAAATTTATGATGGCGTCATAATTGCTGAGCTGGGTTTTATACAGCACATCGCGGTTTGCAATGCTGCGCTCAAAGGCCTCGGCTATAGCCTGTTGAAAATCTTCCTGGCTCCATTCGGCAATTTTTTGCGGTGTAATACCTTCTATATCCTCCCGGTTATTGTAGCTGTACCTGCCCTGCTGATATATGTCATACAACATGCGGGCATACAGGCTTTCCATTAGTGCTTTTGTGGCGGGGGTGGCGGTTTTTATTTCGGCTGCAAGGTTATCAATAATACGTTGCCGTGCATCTTCATCATGCATTTGCAGGTATTTTGATTTAAAAAAGAAGGCGCGGAGCAGCTGTGGCTCGTTGTGGTCTTTTTTAGCACGGGTATAAATTGCATCTACAGCGGCGGCGGCTTTTTTAAACTCGCCCTGTGCCTCAAAGGAGGTTGCCTTTTGCCATTGTTTTTTATACTCCTGGGCGGAGGCGCTGCAGGTAATGATAAGGGCGATGAGGATAAGGAAGTGTTTCATTGGTTGATGGTTGGTTATTCAAGTTTAGGGTTCAAAGTTAGGGGTTGATAGTTAACCCAAAACACCGAATTATAAACCCGGAACAATTATGGGTTAAATTACTGAATTTTTAGTAACCACCGCAGTTTGTGTAAGTATAGAGGTGTTTTTTGTGGGAAAGGTTGGGAGGACATGTCGAAGTTTTAGATGGCAGGTGGCAGGTGTGAATAAAAAAAGCCCCGGAGGGCTTAATTAATAAACTGCGAGTAATATTGACCTAAAAAAGCGCCATTTTTTTCTTTTATAAAAATATCAAGGTAGCCCCCTTCCGAAAAGCCATGAAATATAAAGGCATATTTACCATCGTCCCTAATTAGCGGTGGAGAAAGGAAATGCTTATATGTGCCAATTTCTTTTGGGTTGATACCGTCTTTTTCAGTTTCAATCAGCCTTACCTGCCTCCTTTTAAATCGTTAGGCTGCCATTCTATTATGTTAGGTCGACTAAATTTTGAAATGCTGTCGCTCCCAAAAACGTCATTTGCTTCCTGCACTGTACATTCATCATTGCTAATCAGCCTTTGTTTTAAATCTGCCAACGATCCACCCGATGTGGCCTGACGATAAATAAGGAGTGTGTCGCCTAATGCCTTCATCCTGTTAGGATACTCTTTAGAAATCAGGTTGAGTTCTATGCTTAGAACTTTTTGCTGGTCATCAGTAAGCTGGCAAAAGCAGGGGAGGGAAAATAGCAGCAGAATGAGGTATTTCATAAGGGGAGATTTTCATAAAGGTAGTAAAAAAGCCCCGAAGGGCTTTTATATTATGGCTGTTTAGTAAGTATGTATTCCTGTGCTGTAGGCACACGAATGTCTGTAGGTGAGTTATCATCAGGCAACCACGAACTTGCTCCCGTCCATTCAATTTTTATTTTTGCGGGCATACTGCCTTGTGGGGCTATATAATAAACCCTCATGGAGACGTTTAGGTAATCTCTCTCAGGGTCGTTAAATCGAAACTTTAGCGGCCTATTGCCTGCTGTAGTGCTATATATGTCAATTATGAGTCCTCCTGCAATATTGTAAAAAAACTCGTTAGTATAAGCAACTGATAAATTAGGCAATGTATTAACAACTTCAACGCCATTTTGAATAAACTTATATTCTCCAATAATTATATCTTCATAATAATTATCTACTACACTGTAAAAAGCAGTTTTCTTTTGCAGTGTTATGGTAAAAGATGTATTGGTTGTTGTATCTTCATATTTCCAAGTACCTGTAAATTTTAAAAATTCATTGTCAATGTCCTTGTACCAGGCACCCGCTACATAATTTGTAGTGATATCTAATAAAGGAATCTCTGGGCTTTGTGCCTTGCAGGAAATTACAAAGAGTAATATTGTGATTTTAAGTAGTTTCATGCCAAGGAGATTTTTATAAAGGTAGCAAAAAAGCCCCGGAGGGGGCTTTTTCATTATGTACATTTTACTAACTGACATATAAATATATCTCTTTATATAGTTGCCATTTACCGTTTACATTTTTATAAATACTTAAAATACCCGCATTCAATTCACTGTCAGACTTAATTAAGGCATATTTGTTGTCCAACCTCATTAATGGATATGACAGGTGCAAAATCCTTTCTGTTCCAATACTGATACGCCTTTTATAAGGAATATCATTTTTAGGTGTACTATTAAACAGCGGCGAGTGTATTTCATTATCGAATATAAAAACTTTATGTCCAGGAAAATCAGCTTTAATCCATTGGGCCGGCGTGTCCTTTAACGGATATTGCTGATTTGGTGATGCACCAAAAATTTCCTCGGCTTCTGCGGCAGTAAGATATTTTGAATTTACGCACCAAAATTTTAATTCAGCAAGATCAGGATTGTATAAAATAATGGTTTTACTAATAACAATTGAGTCTCCCACAATTTCCGGACGACCTTTATTTATAAATTCTGGCTCCTGGCGCGAAAGTTCGATATTTATAATGTGTTGTTGCTCATTTTGAGAATAAACATATGTCTGACATAAAATTAGAATTAATACAATATTTTTCATGGTTGCTATTTTAGGGGCATGCAAATCCTTGTGCAGTAATTAAATTACCCGAAGAATCTAATATCGGATTGCCATTCATGTCTTCCAGTGATGCAGCATTTTCCTGCTCTGCAATTAATGTAGCATCAATATATATTCTTTCGGGGGTATTAGCTGGATATAACTCATTAAAAGCCTCAGTATCCTGAAGTCCGCCCCATGCCATAGCATTGTAATAGCTCTCGGGCAAATTATAACCTTTGCTCACTCCATACGCTTTTAAAGTGTCAGCAATATCTCCAACAAACTGCGCCATAAAAGCGTGTGATAAATTATTATTTGCAGGCATAAATGGGATACTGCCTGATGCTACTAGATAGTCGCAATAAGCTTCTAATAATTGCGCGTATGTAGGATTATCTTCCAGAATATAGTAAAATTCTGTACGTATAAAAAACATTAAAATTGCGTGCAGGTTTTCATGTATTGCTGTCCTTGCGATAGATAAGTCCGTTGCTGTATTTAAGTATGAATCTTTAAATGTTATTGAAAAGTAATATTTTGTATTTCCATTTGCATCTATAGAATTATAGTCATAGCTAGTGTTTGCATTGCTAGTTGAATTTGTCAGTGGAGCATGGTTATAAGTGATATTATGGGAGTCTGAACTATTAAATTCAGCTAAAAAAATCTCATTTAAACCTGTACATACCCCATAAGCATCTTCAATTATATCTGTTTGGCAAGGGTATTCTATTTTAAATTCTTCAGGTATTAAAATATAAAACGGATCTAATACCCCCACCTCATCCTCATCACACGGGTCACCGTTATCGTTAAAAGTTCCGTTTAAATTGAATGCCATCTTAAAACCGGGATGAAGAAAACCACGTGGGCTATGATGGATATTTATCCATCCATCACTCCCGTCATAAAACTCTGCATCTGCTTGCAACTCCATAAATTGTACCGCCACTACATATTGGTTATGGTCTATTCCACTTCCCGGATCATATACGCCATCATACACGTCAGAATGCCCAGCGCTACCGCCACCGCCGCCCGTAGCGGGGTTTTCATCATCGTCATCGCAGGGGTCGCCGGCATCCTGGTATATTAATTCAAGTTCCACCTCGCCGGTAAAAGAGCTCAAATCGCCTTTGGCACGGTAATTTTGGGCATAGCTGCGTTCCATCTTATACGTAATAAGGGTAACACGGCTATAGCCGTTGTAGTCGCGCCGTACCAGGTTATAAAAAAGGGTGTCGTTAGCTTTAGGGTGCTTAAGGCGGTAGGTGTAATTGCGTTTATGGTTTACACTATCGGTTACCAGCAATACCTGTGTAGAGTCAATATACGGCCTTACATCGGCAAGGGTTGTGCGCAAATTACCGCCTGCACCCGTTGACATAGACTGCAAAAGGCGTGCCGAGCCCTTTTTGCCGTTTTTGTCGAGCTGGCTTATAAGGGTGTTTACCTGTTGCTGTGCTTCGCGCCCGGTTAACAGCCTTGAGGTGCTTACAGGTGGGTTACCCGCGCCCGTGGCGGTTGTTGCATTATAGTCGTCGCTACAATTTGTAAGTAATAATACTACTGCCATTAGAGGCAGTAACGGCCGTAGCCTTGTAAGGAGTTTTTTCATTAAGTGAGGTGAGTTATGTTAATAGCGGAAAGTTAAGTTATTGATTTATAAGTTGGTTATGGAGAAAATGCAATTAACATTCTTTTAAGTAAATTTTAACAGGAATGAAATTTGGGCTGACAAATGGTAGTATGGCGCCATTTTACTACTTTTGGTTTGCCGCAGCAAAACGCGGCTCTTATAACCATGCGCACACATTTTATAGCTATAGGCGGCGCCGCCATGCACAACCTGGCCCTGGCCCTTCATGATAAAGGATATAACGTAACCGGCAGCGACGACGCCATTTTTGAGCCCAGCCGCACCCGCCTTGCTAATAAAGGCCTGCTGCCCGAGGAGCTTGGGTGGTTTCCGGAACGCATTACACCCGGTATTGAGGCGGTGATTTTAGGCATGCATGCCAAAGCCGATAACCCAGAGCTGCTGCGTGCGCAAGAGCTGGGGCTGACTATTTACAGCTACCCCGAGTTTTTGTATGAGCAAAGCAAGAACAAGACCCGTGTGGTTATAGGCGGCAGCCACGGCAAGACCACCATTACCAGCATGATTTTGCATGTAATGCGTTTCCATAATATTGAGGTTGATTATATGGTGGGCGCCCAGCTGGAAGGCTTTGGCAACATGGTGCACCTTACCGAAGACAACGATTTTATAGTGCTGGAGGGTGATGAATACCTGTCATCCCCTATGGACAGGCGGCCGAAGTTTCACCTGTACCAGCCTAATATTGCCCTGATTAGCGGCATCGCGTGGGACCATATTAACGTGTTTCCTACCTACGAAAACTATGTGGAGCAGTTTGAAATTTTTATCGGGAAGATTACCAACGGCGGTATTTTAGTGTACAATGAGAACGACCCGGAGGTAAAGCGCGTGGCCGAGGCAGCAACCAACCCCATACGAAAGATACCGTACCATACTCCGGAATATACCGTAAGCAACGGCACTACGCTTTTAGAAACGCCCGAAGGCCCTATGCCTATCGAGGTTTTTGGCGCGCACAACCTTAACAACCTGGCCGGCGCCAAATGGATTTGCCAGAACATGGGGGTTGATGAGGCCGACTTTTATGAGGCTATTGCCACCTTTAAAGGAGCCAGCAAGCGCCTTGAAAAAATTGCAGAAAACGGCAACAATGTAGCCTATAAAGATTTTGCGCATTCGCCCAGCAAAGTGGCGGCTACCACAAAGGCGGTTAAGGAACAATATCCTGACCGCACGCTGATTGCCTGCCTGGAGCTGCACACCTACAGCAGCCTTAATGCTGAATTTTTAAAAGAATATAAGGGGGCGCTTGATGCCGCCGATGTAGCCGTGGTGTTTTACAGCCCCGATGCCGTTAAGATCAAGCAGCTGGAAGAGGTGAGCTATGACCAGATTGCCCAGGCGTTTGACCGCGAAGACCTGATTATCTATACAAACCCGGCAGCTTTTAAAGAATACCTGTACCACCTTAAATATGACACCGAAGGCGTGGCATTGCTGTTAATGAGTAGCGGCAACTATGGCGGGCTTGATTTTGAGGAAGTAAAGACGCTGATTTAATTTCAGAAGGTAGATTTCAGATTGAACTCATTCTGTACAGTGGAACGCGTATATACTACTGCTGTTTCAGTGAAGCTAATTTTAAAAATTCGGACTTTGAGCTTTACACCTTAAACAAGACAATTTAATAATGCACCGGGAATTTGAACCGCCTATAGCACTGCGTGATACCATAAAATGCTTTTGGTACAACAGGACAAGCCTGGAAGAAACACCTACCGGTTTTGAGGTGGTGCCTGATGGCTTTGCCGAAATTATTTTTCATTTTGGCGGTTCATGCAGTATTGAAGTTAATGGTGCCTTAGAGTTGCTACCATCGCCTTTCCTTATGGGGCTGCTGGGGCATCCGGCTCATTTTTACGGCCAAAACTGCTTAGAAATAATTGCTGTACGCTGCTATCCCTGGGCGGTGCCCGACCTGCTTGCGCTGCCTTCCGGCAACGGTATACAGGTATTTGAGCACCCGGTTGCAGGGCTGCACGCCTTACTGGCCCACTGCGTAGCTAATGACGGCATAGAAGATGCTATTACCCATTTACAAAACTATTTTCTGGCAGCGCCCATACAACCCGGGGCAAATGCCCTTTTGTATAAAGCGGGCAGTGCCATGACTAAATCTAACGGAACCCTTCCGGTGAGCCACGTGGCCCGGGCGGCCCACGCAACGGTGCGCACGCTGGAGCGTAAGTTTAAGGCATCTTTGGGGCATACGGTTAAAGATGTATCGGCCCTTATGCGCTTTGAACAGGCCCGCAACCGCTTGTGGCACGAGCCCGGTGTAAACATTGCCGCCCTGGCGCATGAGCTGGGCTATGCAGACCAGTCTCACCTGAGCAGGGAGTTTAAAAAGTATAGCGGTACAACCCCGGCGGCTTTTGCGCGTAAGGCTAAAAACCGGGGCAAAGGCTCTACGCCATCCTTATAGCTTTGTCGCATTTATACAATCCTTATATAACCGTATAACCCAATTTTGTGTTGTAATTAAACAACATAAATAATGATGCTAAAAGATAAGCATGTGGCCATTATAGGCGGCGGCCCTGTGGGGCTTACCCTGGCAAGGCTGCTACAGCAGGAAGGTGTAAGCGTAACGGTGTATGAAAGGGATAAAGGCCCGCAGGCAAGAATTTGGGGCGGCACGCTCGACCTGCACAAACACTCCGGGCAGCAAGCACTACAAAAGGCAGGCCTGCTACAGCAATATTATAACGCAGCCCTGCCTATGGGTATTGTTTTTGCCGATATTCAGGCTAATATCCTGTCTGTTAAAGACACAACACCGCAAAACAGCCAAGATAACCGAAATAAACAGGAATGTTTTAAGGCAGCTGCTGCTTGATAGTTTACAAGGGGGCACAGTGGTGTGGGATAGCCGGTGCACGGGACTGGAAGCAAGTAATGGCAAATGGCTGCTGCAATTTGAAAACGGAGTACAGGCTGTAGCCGATATGATAATAGGGGCCAATGGCGGCCAGTCTAAAATAAGGAACTACGTGACTGACGCAGCCGTAGAAGATACCGGCACATTTATCATACAGGCTGATGTGCCCCGGCCGGAAACTAACTCCCCAAGGTTTTTTGAACTGTGCAACGGTAACAGGCTGATGGCCGCGCATGGGGGCAACTTTTTAGTGGCAAACCCTTACAATAATGGGGTAATGACGTATGGCATTATCTTTAAAATGCCCCAACAGTGGGAAAATAGTAACCTGCCGGATTTTAACGATGCAGGGGCGGTACATTCGTTTCTTAGGGAAAGGTTTTGCGGGTGGGATAGTATTTATCATGAACTTTTTAAAGCAACACCCTTGTTTGTGGGCCTGCCTACACGAAAATTACCCTTAGACAAGCCCTGGGAAAAAAACAGGCTACTGCCCATAACCCTGATAGGCGATGCAGCACATGTAATGCCCCCTTTTGCAGGCCAGGGCGTAAACACCGGGCTTATGGACGCGCTTATTTTAGCCCATAACCTTACTGCCGGCACCTTTGCAACCTTACAGGAAAGTATAGATGATTATGAACAAAAAATGTTTGTATACGCAAAGGCTGCCCAGCAGGAATCGGCTGTTAATGAGCATAAGATGCGCGATGCCGACTTTTCGTTCCGGAAGTTTTTTGATTAGGTTAGCGCGCTTACCTTTGTGCTTAACCCAATGGTTAATATCAGGAGTTAAGGCTAACCTAAACCCTGAACTATTTCAATTCAATTACCGGCCACCCGTTTGCATCCCATTTCAGTTCAGTAATAATAAGCTTAGAGGCGCCGGCATCGGGTATGGAATAGCCATGGGCTACAAAATACTCCTTACCGTCTATTTTATAAACCGAGTTGTGGCCCAGGGCGGCATACTTTATACCGTCGCCTATGGCAATGTCAGTGCCGTTGCCGTCTATCATATCATATCCTGCCTTATCTACATAAGGGCCGGTAACGCTTTTTGAACGGCCCACCACCACATGGTAGTTGCTGTTTATGCCGCGGCAGCACATATCAAACGATGCAAATAGGTAGTAATATTCGCCGTGCTTATAAACAAACGCCCCTTCTACCTGGCTGTCTTCCAGCCCGTAATTATATGGTTTTTGAGACGATGGCCTGCGGGCAAGTGTATGCCATTCTTCCGGATGCGCAAACCCTTTCATGTCAGGAGTCATCTTTACCGCCTTTAAGCCATCCCAAAAAGAGCCAAATATAAACCAGGGGGTTCCGGCATCATCAACAATGATGTTTGGGTCAATGGCCTGCCAGAGGTCGCGCCCCATTACAGATTGTACAATCTTGCCCTGGTCAGTCCATTTGTAGTTGGGGCTTTTTTGGTTGAGGGTAGGGCTGGTGGCATGGCCTATGGCGGCATCGGGCTTGCCCGGCGTGGCATTACACGCATAAAACATGTGGTATTGCCCCTGATAAAAAATAATGTCAGGCGCCCATATATCGCCCTTAAAATGGGGTAGCGCCTCCAGTACCCACGCGGGTGTGGTTTCAAAAACAGGCTTGCCCTCCGTCCAGGTTTTCATGTCTTTACTGTACATGGTGGCAATGCCCGGCCCGGTGCCATATACATAGTAGGTATCGCCCTCTTTAGCCATAACAGGGTCGTGTATACCGGGATTTTTAGCATTAAACGGCAGTACGGGCAGCGTGGGCGGTGGTACTTCCTGACTAAAGCATGTAACAGTGGCTATAAGACAGGCAAGCAAAAGTTTGTTACGCATACGAATAAGTGTTTGTTTTACATTTATACGAAGGTAGTAATTTCAAACGATATAGTAATTTGTTTAAAGTTAAAGGTCAAAGTTCAACATGAACCCACCCGTGCGGTCGACGACCTGAAAGGTTAGACACTCGATAGCTCTATAAATTGGGAGTAAACGTTAAAGGCAGTTTTTTATTTTGTTGATAATAAAGCAAATATGTTACGGTTATTAATAAACAAATCAAATAATCACCATGAAAAAGCTATTTTTATTATTCGCCGTAACCGCCGGGCTTGTATCTTGTGATGATACCGAGCCAATGGAAAATTCCCCGTTCTTTTACCTTACAGAGGGTAACATGTGGGTGTATAAGCGCTATGCCAGCGATGACAACGGGCAAAACCTACAGTTCACAGGCCAGAATGATACGGTAAGGATTGCCGGCCCCGAAGTGATAGACGGCGTAACCTATTCCAGAATAACTCATACACTGGGCGATGACGAGTACTGGAGGATAGACGGTAAGCACCTGGTTAACAGCGAGGGCTATGTGGTGCATCCGGGTTGGGATTATGATTATACCTATACACGCCAGTTGCCTCCCTTTGGCACTATTGATTATGCATCTCAGGATTCGTACAGTGGGGAGGTAGAGGGTAAAAAGTATGTGCTGTACCCGTTTGAGGGCTATTTTAACCCTGCTGAAGGTGAATCTGTTCCCGCCGGTGTGGGCGACGTTAAAACCTATATGCCGGGCATTGGCTTTGTAATTAAGCGCTCCCGCTATCTCAGTTCGGCGGCTTATTATGAAGACCGCCTTATATACCACAAACTGATTTAAACATAAAGCGCCTATGGCGCTTTTTTTTTGCACATTTTAAGGATAATAAATTTTAAAGTTTTCAGGCTCAAAATTTTTATACTTCGGGCTTGTCGAACAATTACAAAAATTAAAAGTTAACAGCTTTCAACCAAAATTAAGTTCATCTGAAATACTAAAACCCGAACGGTCATGAAAATAATCTCCAATTCCGAAAGTGAAATATCAGCAGTTTTTGTATAAGATAATTCTTATTTTTTTGAACAAGATAAATGATTTAAAAATGATGTTTTTTATATCGAATATCGAACTCCAAAAGTGAAGAATTAACACGTTTAGCATAAGATAATTCTTATTTTTTGAATATGATGAAGGAGTTAAAAAATGATGACTTTTATATCGAATCTCTAACTCCCAAAGTGAAGAATTAGCGCCTTTTGCGTAAGATAATTCTTATTTTTTGTAGCGGTAATGCCCCGTAATTTTGTAGCTGAAAAGAGCATCATCAAGATTTTGACCGCCCCCTATATTATGCACTACCTTATAGGCGCCGTTAGCACCCATTTTATCTACCACGAGGCCTATGTGGGGCAGGTTGCCTGCAAGCATCCATGTAACTATATCTCCCGGCTTGTAGTCTGATGCTGTGTTTGTTACAGGAAGGCTGGTGCCTTTCCGTGTAAAGAAGACCTGCAGGTTAGGCACACGGCGGTGATCAATATTAGTGTCGGTGGCTTTTAAACCCCACGCTTTAGGATACTTAGAAAAATTAGCTGCCATATCTTCGTGCACTTCCTTTTGTAAATCTACATCTAACTTTCGGTACGCCCTGATAACCACATCGGTACATACGCCTTTGCCTTTGGGCACATCACCACCGGGATACGGTATTTTGTAATATGTGCCATCATAAACTACCTTATCCTGAGTAAGTTGCAGCGCTGCATCTGATAACTTGCCATAAATCTTTTTGGAGGGCGGCTGCTTCAGAGCCTGAGGGCGCTGTATTGCAGGCAAATAGGAGCAGGAGTAGCAGGTGTCTCATAATCAGTTGGTTTAATAGCTTAACGTAAGTTATTACGGGCTATTGTTTTAACAGATTGCAAAATTTGCTTATTTTAGATGCCAAACCACAAAAACCGATGGAAGATACACAGGGCAATTTCTCCATAAAGTACTGGGCTGAAGACGATCAGCCCCGTGAAAAGCTTATGCTTAAGGGTAAGGCAGCCCTTAGCGATGCTGAGCTGATTGCTATTTTGATAGGCTCTGGCAGCCGAAATGAGAGTGCGGTAGAGCTTAGCAAGCGCATTTTAAAAAGCGTAGATAATAACCTGAATGCACTTGGCAAGCTGAGCCACAAGCAGTTAATGGAATTTAAAGGAATAGGTGAGGCTAAAGCCGTTACTATTTCTGCTGCCATGGAGTTGGGCCGCCGGCGCCGGGAAGAGGATAGCCTTGACCTTAAGCGCATTACATCGAGCCGCGCGGTATTTGAAATCATGCAGCCGATTATAGGTGAATTGCCGCATGAGGAGTTTTGGATTATATATCTAAACAACTCAAATAAAGTGATTTACAAAACGCAGCTAAGCAAGGGTGGCCTTACGGGTACTGTGGTAGACGCCCGCCTTGTATTTAAAACAGCGCTGGAACACAACGCAGTAGGTATCATCCTGGTGCATAACCACCCATCCGGGGCGCTACAGGCCAGCGAACCTGATAAACAGGTAACGAGGCAGCTTAAGATGGCGGGACATTCTCTTGATATTAAGGTGCTTGACCACATTATCGTTACAGAAAAGGCGTACTTAAGCTTTGCCGATGACGGGATTTTGTAATAGGCTTTTAGCGTCGGCCAGATTTCGTTGCTGATAGCCTGCAGCTGACACCCGTCTAATTAAATAACCTCCTGTATTCCAGTGGGCTGATGCTTTCTTTAGACTTAAACAGCTTACTAAACGACTGAGGATATTCAAAGCCGAGCTGGTAAGCTATCTCGCTAACGGTGAGCTCTGTTGATGAAAGAATTTCTTTAGCCTTGTCAATCAGTTTGTTATGTATGTGTTGCTGGGCATTTAGGCCGGTATGCGCGCGCAGCATATCACTTAAATATTGTGGCGATACATTAAGCTGCGCCGCTACATCTTTTACTTTAGGCAGGCTGACAGCTTCGTTGTCAAAATGGTTCCTCAGTACTTCTTCCAGCTTAGAAACAAGGCTGTTGTTTACCAGCTTTCGTGTAATGAACTGCCTGTTGTAGAATCGGTTAGCATAATTAAGCAGCAACTCTATATGGCTTACCATAACATCCTGGCTGTAGTGGTCTATGGGTAAATTATATTCCTGCTTTATACTGGTAAATATGCCTTCTATCATTTCTTCCTCTTTTTTTGAAAGATATAGTGCCTCATTAGCTTTGTAGGTAAAAAATTCATAGTCTTTTATCTTGCTATCCAGGGTGTAACCCCTCAGGAAATCAGCATGAAAGAGTAGCATATAGCCATCGCCTGGCCTGTCTGAAGGTTCATCTTCATAGCATATCTGACCGGGCGAGATGAATGACATTACGCCTTCATCAAAATCATAATAGCTCTGGCCATAGCGTATTTTTCCCTTAAAATCCTTTTTAATGGCAACCATGTAAAAATTTAGTACAAAGCCTTCGGTAAAATCAGCCGGTGAATGCTGCATCTCACTGAAATTCACTATACTTATCAACGGATGCTGCGGTTCGGGCAGCCCTATTACCCGGTGCATTTGTGCTATTGATTCGAGTTGTAAGGGGGTCTTAGGTTTTTTCATAAGTGCTTGAATAATAAGGAAAAGCCATCGGTAAGATAGCTTTTCCATTACATATATTAATAGTTATAACGTGGCCATGTCAATTACGAAGCGGTAACGCACATCGCCTTTTTCCATACGGTTGTAAGCAGCGTGAATATCTTTGATGTCAATCATCTCAATATCAGATACAATGCCTGTTTCTGCACAAAAGTCGAGCATTTCCTGAGTTTCGGCTAAGCCACCGATTCCAGATCCTGCGATAGCCTTATTACCGGCAAGCAAAGAAAACGCGGGCACCACATACGGTTCGCTTGGAACACCCAGCGCAATATGCGTACCGCGCGTTCTAAGCATCCCGAGATACATATTGATGTCGTGTGGCCCGCTTACGGTGTCTACAATAAAATCAAAAGAAGACCTTGCGGCAGCCACCTGTTCAGGGTCTTTAGTTACTACAAAATGGTGGGCACCAAGCTGTAACGCGTCTTCTTTTTTAGATGGCGAAGTGCTTAGTACGGTAACTTCGGCACCAAAGGCCACGGCAAACTTAACCGCCATATGGCCCAGGCCGCCAAGGCCCAAAACGGCAACCTTATGCCCTTTGCCCACTTTCCAGTATCTTAAGGGTGAGTAGGTTGTAATACCTGCACACATCAAAGGAGCAACAGCAGCAAGATTCATTTTTTCGCTTATATGCAAGGCAAATTTTTCGCTTACCACAATAGTGTTACTGTAGCCTCCCTGGTTTGGAGTGCCATCTTTGCCCATGGCATTATAGGTTTGTTCGCCCTGTGGGCAGCATTGCTCTAAATTGTTTTTACAGTCTTCGCAATGGCCGCAACTGTCTACCATGCAGCCTACTCCGGCCAAATCGCCTATTTTAAATTTATGGGCATGCGCACCTGTAGCTACAATGCGTCCTACAATTTCATGCCCCGGTACCATCGGAAATATTCCCGGAAACCAGTCGTTTTTAATTTGATGCAGGTCGCTGTGGCATACGCCACAAAATAAAATTTCAATCTGCACATCGTGCGGGCCTACGTCGCGGCGCTCAAAACTCCACGGCGCAAGATTACTTTCGTGGCTTGCAGCGGCATATCCTTTAGCTTGTATCATAATAGTTTACGTATTTGTTTACCGCAAAGTTGCTGTTTTAAGTGGCTGCCACTGTATTCAAAATGCATAATATTGTATCTAAAATGCATAATTGTGTAAGATTAATTTTAAACCTTATATTTTATGAGTAGTCTTTTTAACTAACATTTATATTAGCAAAGTGTTAATCAATATGGTTACACACTTTTAAACAATGTAAATTTACATAAAAAAGAAAGCTATGGACAGTTACACTGTTACGTTTTACTGCAAGGACTGCCTTGTGGTACCACATGATAAAGAGGTTAAAAAAGAAAAGGTATGTGTGCTGGTGCTTGACAAACTTGTACAGCATGAACTGGAACTTGTTGACTTTAACCTGACCGAAAATTATGAAACATACCCTAACACCAATAAAGAAAATACTGCGCTGCGCACGGTTGTAGAGATTCGTCTTGACCTTGACCTTTCTGACCTGCAAAGCCGTGACTCTATTTATAACAAGTGCCTGTATGCCATGCAGCAAAACCAGCTATATCTAAGCGAAGATGTGGTGCAGGATATAAAAGGCCAGGAACGCCAATTGCTTGTTTTTGATAAAAAAAAACACGCAGCCTAAATAAGGGTTGAAATATATCACGTTTTACAACAATCACTCTTTTATATTGATGTGGCTTTTAGTACCTTGCAGCATATTTAATTTTGTATGATAAGTACTAAAAGCCTTCACTTTTCTTACGGGAAAGGTATTGATTTTAATTTTCCGGATATCTCGGCATCCGCAGGCGAAAGCTTATTGATAACGGGTGGTTCGGGCAAGGGAAAAACTACGCTGCTGCACCTTCTCGGTGGCCTTCTTCGGCCCAAAAACGGCTCAGTAACTATCGAAGATAATGATATAGCCGCACTTTCAGAAAAAAAACTCGATCAGTTTCGTGGCAAAAACATAGGCCTTGTGCTACAGCAATCTTATTTTGTGGCATCGCTCACGGTGCTTGAAAATGTTGTGCTTGCTTCATGGCTGGCAAACGGCAAACAGGCTACAGATAAATCAAAGCATCTTTTAGAACAACTGGGACTTAAAGACCAGTTATCTAAACTTCCATCCCAACTTAGTATAGGCCAGCAGCAGCGGGTTAGCATTGCAAGGGCGCTTGTTAATGAGCCCAAACTGCTTTTAGCTGATGAGCCTACCAGCAGCCTTGATGATGAGAATGCCTTTATTGTAGCTGATATGCTTGCTGCACTGGCTAAGCAGTTTGGCACAGCGCTGGTTGTAGTAACGCACGACCAGAGGCTTAAAAACCGTTTTCCTAACCAAATATCACTCTAACAAATGATTACTAAGATAGCCTGGAAAAATATATGGTTTAAGCCGCTAAATACTGCCCTGAGTATTATACTGCTTACAGCCAGTGTAGCCATCATTACACTGCTTATATTACTTGAAAATCAGTTTGAAAAGAAATTTAACGATAATATTGAGGGTATAGATCTGGTGCTTGGCGCACAGGGCAGCCCTTTGCAGCTCATACTATCCTCTGTATACCAGGTAGATGCTCCTACAGGAAATATAGATTATGCCGAAGCCAAAACCTGGATGAAGAACCGCCTTGTAAAAATGGCGATCCCACTGGCTTTTGGAGATAACTACAAGGGTTACCGCATTGTGGGCACAACGCCAAATTACCTTACACATTATGGCGCTACCGTTAACGGAAAGGTATTTGAAAAGAACTTTGACGTGGTGGTGGGCAGTGCAATAGCTACAAAAATGAACATCAAAATAGGCGATAAATTCTTCGGGTCGCATGGTGATTCTGCCGATGGCGAAGTGCACGATGCCCATGCTTATGTTGTTACGGGTATAGCATCTCAAACAGGTAAAGTAGTGGATAACCTGATATTGTGTAATATACCAAGTGTATGGGCCATGCATGAAGGGCACGACCACGATCATGAGGGTGAAGAAGCAGGACATGAAGAGCATGACCACGACCATGAAGGCAACACAGAACACCATGAAGAAGATGATCATGATCATGAAGCAGTAGCCGGCACTCATGTGGGCCACGATGGCGATGACCACGATGACCATGCCGAAGAAGGCGAAGCGCACCCTCATGACCATGAGGAAGCTATAAGCGAGGGGGGTAAAGAAATTACGGCAGTATTGCTAAAAATGCGTTCGCCTATGGCAATCTTAACATGGCAGCGTATGATACCTATGAATACCAAACTACAGGCCGCCGCCCCGGGTATGGAAATAAACCGCCTGTTTTCGTTATTTGGTATTGGCCTCAAGGCCCTGCAATACCTGGCTTATGGTATTATGTTTATATCCGGCATCAGTATTTTTATTGCACTTTACAATACCCTTAAAGACCGCAAATATGAATTTGCCTTATTGCGCGTTAACGGGGCAAGCCGCCTGCAATTGTTGCTGCTTGTGCTTATTGAAAGCCTGTTACTATGCATTACGGGCTTTATTTTCGGTACGGTTGTTGGTAGGTTAGCATTGCTGCTCATTTCGGGCTCAAGCGAGAGTGAGTTTAAAATATCTTTTAATCCCTTTGAGTTTGTATGGGAAAAGGAAGGATATTTGCTGGGGCTCACTATCTTTGTAGGGATCTTGGCTGCCGTTATACCGGCTGTTAAGGCATATAGTTTAAACATATCAAAAACATTAGCAAATGCGTAAGACAGTTTTCATCGCAACGCTTTTAATGGCAGGGTTTCTACTGGCTTCGGTAGCATCGCCATCGACCGTTTCAAAACCTTTAAAAAATACACCTGCTGCCACAGCATCATTATCAGATACCCTGAGCTGGAAGCTTTTAGGGCAGATAAAATTTGTAAAGAAGCCCAGTGCTGATTACCCGGAAGGGGTAATGTATCCGGTGGTAAATTCTACGCTCAAGGCAAAGGCGGGTAAAACCATTGTAATGAGCGGCTTTATTATTCCTATAGATAACAAGACCTACGCGCTTAGTAAAAATGTGTTTGCATCTTGTTTCTTTTGCGGCCAGGCCGGGCCTGAAACCATTATGGGCCTCAAATTTAAAAATGCAGGTACCAAGCTAAAGACTGACCAATATGTTACCATAACGGGTAACTTTCGTTATAATGATGATGATGTTGATGACTGGATTTACCATATAGATAACGCTGTTGTTGTAAGCAAGTAGTATGAAGATTTCCAATAAGAAAGCTATATTTTTTGACCTTGACCATACCCTGTGGGATTTTGAGAAAAATTCGGCTTTAGCGTTTGAGCATATTTTAGCTAAAAATAATATTGCGGTTGATGTAGCAGGTTTTATTGCATTGCATTCACCAATCAATGCCAAATATTGGAAATTGTTTCGCGATGGGCATATAACGCAGCAGCAACTGCGCTATGGCAGGCTCAAAGATGTTTTTGATGCGCTGCAATATGAGATAGATGATGCAGTCATAAATACCCTTTCTGAAGAGTATGTTGCTACATTGCCTACAAACAATCATTTGTATGAGGGTGCAGTAGAGATTTTAGAATATCTTAAGCCTAATTACAGTCTGCATATAATTACAAATGGTTTTCATGATGTTCAGGAAGGCAAAATAAAGAATGCTAACCTCTACCAATATTTTGAAACCATAACTAATAGCGACCTTGCCGGATGCAAAAAGCCAAATCCAGCCATTTTTGAATATGCGCTTACCGCTGCAAATGCCAGTAAGGGCGATTGTATTATGATAGGCGATTGTATTGAGGCCGATGTGCAGGGCGCACTGGATTATGGCATTGACGCCATTTATTTTAACGAACATCGCCTTGAGGCGCCTTCAACCATAACGCAGGTAAACCACTTGCTTGAACTTAAGAATTTACTGTAATGAAAAAAATATTTGCAATAGCTGCGCTACTGTTTGCAGGCCTGGGTTTTGCCCAGATTAATATTAACGACTATAAATATATTATTGTTCCTGAAAAGTTTGATTTTTTTAAAGAGCCCAATAAATATAACCTGAACAAGCTTACAAAAATGGTTTTCGAAAAACAGGGCTTTCAGGTATTCTATCCTAATGATAAAATGCCCGATGACCTGGCGCTTAACAAGTGCAGGGCTTTGTATGGCGATCTTATAGATGATTCCGGGATGCTTTCAACAGCAATCACTATTGTTTTAAAAGATTGTGGTGGTCAGGAAATATTTCGTTCTGCGAGAGGAAAAAGCAAAATAAAAGATTTTCAAAAGGCTTATTATGAGTCGTTACGGGAGGCTGCGGTTTCGGTTACAGATTTACACTACCAGTATACCGGTAAGGATGCCGTAGCTGTACAAGCGGGTAAAGAAATGCCTGCTGCTCCGCAAACACCTGTTACCCCTCAACCGGATCGCCCGGCGCAAATACTTCCACCGGCTGCTACGCCAGAAACTGTTGTAAACGAAAGCCAGCTTTTTGCACAGCCCATAAGCAACGGTTACCAGCTGGTAGACAGCACACCTAAGGTGGTGCTCAAAATATATAAAACCTCACAGCAGGATAATTATACTGCCGTGGGCGATAACAAAAATGGGGTGGTATTTAAAAAGGGAAATGACTGGTTTTTTGAATATTATCTAAACGATAAACTGGTAAGCGAAAAGCTGAACATCAAGTTTTAAGTTAGTCGTAACGTTTTAAGTTATAAGTCATAAAGTCGAAAGTCATAAAGCATCCACTGCTTTATGACTTTCGACTTTTTTCTTTTGAGACCAGTCTAATACCCGTATTTGCCCTGCCACCTACGCCTTAAAAATTCGCGGTCGACATTTTCACGGCTGTTTTGGCCGGGGTTGTAAAAGGCGGTATTGCTTATGGCATCGGGCAAAAACTCCTGTTCGGCAAAGTTGTTATTAAAGTCGTGTGCATATTTATAGTCATCACCATAGCCCAACTCCTTCATTAGCTTAGTTGGTGCATTGCGCAGGTGGAGCGGCACGGGCAGGTCACCGGTTTGCTTAACCACGCTCTGGGCCTTGCCGATAGCCATGTAAGTTGCATTGCTTTTGGGTGATGTGGCAAGGTAAACGGCGCACTGGCTCAGTATAATTCTTGACTCCGGGTAGCCTATGGTACTCACGGCCTGAAACGTATTATTAGCCATAATAAGCGCTGTCGGGTTAGCATTGCCTATATCTTCGCTGGCCAGTATCAGCATGCGGCGGGCAATAAACTTAAGATCTTCGCCGCCTTCAATCATTCGGGCCAGCCAGTATACTGCCCCATTGGGGTCGCTGCCGCGCATCGATTTTATAAAAGCAGAAATAATGTCATAATGCTGTTCGCCGGTTTTGTCATACAAAACCGTGTTTTTTTGAGCCAGCTGCATTACGCGTTCGTTAGTAATTTCTATATCATCGGTTTCGCTGGCATTTACCACCAGCTCAAAAACATTTAGAAGTTTTCGGCCGTCGCCACCGCTAAGGCGCAGCAATGCTTCAGTTTCTTTTAGGTTTATTTTTTTGGTTTTCAGGTAACTATCCACGTCCATCGCGCGGTGCAACAATGCTTCCAAATCTTCCCGTGTAAACGGATTGAGTACATATACCTGGCACCGCGACAGCAGTGCGGGAATAACCTCAAAGCTCGGGTTTTCTGTTGTAGCGCCTATCAGCGTAACCCAGCCTTTTTCTACAGCGGCAAGCAATGAATCCTGTTGCGATTTGCTAAAGCGGTGTATCTCATCTATAAACAAAATAGGGTTACGGGGCGTAAACATACCACCGCTTTGCTTTGCTTTATCAATTACTTCACGAACATCTTTAACGCCTGCATTAATAGCACTTAGTACATAAAACGGCCGGTTGCTTTCCTGGGCCATAATCTGGGCAAGGGTGGTTTTGCCCGTGCCGGGAGGCCCCCATAATATAAGCGAAGGTATAATGCCGCGGGCTATCTGGTGGGTCAAAGAGCCTTCCGGCCCCACAAGGTGTAGCTGGCTTATGTATTCTGATAAATGCTGTGGGCGTATGCGTTCTGCCAAAGGTGCTTCCATACCGTAAATTTACATAATAAGTTGCTTGTAAAATGCCGAAAAAATGCTAAACCTTAGCTGACACTTTAACAGGAAATTTTTTTTGGTTGGCTTTTTGACGTATATGCTGCATGATAGATAGCCGCGACAGCCAGTTTACGTTTTCGCCATCGGTAATTGCATGGCCCTTTGCCTTTGTGTTCATTTTGTGGCTGGTGTACTGGATAGAGGTGCGGTTTCATGTGTATCTTAACAATTATGGTATACTACCCCGCACATTTACAGGCCTTAGGGGTATAGTGCTGAGCCCCTTTCTGCACGGTAGCCTTGAGCATTTATACAACAACTCCATCCCGCTGTTTTTGCTGGTGGCCGCGCTGCGCTACTTTTACCGCAGGCACGCCCTTGAGGTAATTGCTTATGGTATACTGCTTTCTGGGTTCATAACGTGGTTAATAGGCAGGGGAGAAAGCCATCATATAGGTGCCAGCGGGCTATTATATGTACTGGTGAGCTTTATTTTTTTTAAAGGAGTGCAAACCGGCTATCACAGGCTTGTGGCGCTATCACTCACTATTATAATGCTTTATGGCGGAATGGTGTGGTATGTTTTTCCCGATGCCGGCGAGAACATAAGCTGGGAGGGCCACCTGGGCGGATTGATAGCAGGCGTACTGTTTACCTGGCTGTATGAAACCCCTGAGTTTAAAAAGCCTGCCCTCTATGACTGGGAACGACCCGAATTCGACCCAAAGAGCGACCCTTTTATGAAGCGCTTTGATGAAAACGGCAACTTTGTAAACCCGCCTAAGCCTGAAGATATTGAGGTGGTAGACTATGAAATTGTGAGCCCGCCGCAAATGCGGATTGTATATAATTTTATACAAACGCCTGAAGATAAGCGTGATGTGTAAGAAAAAAACCAGTCGTAAGCTATCAGGCGCGACTGGTTTTTTATTTATTTGAGTGAAGTTCACACGAGGCTTTTAGCCGAACTGGCGAAGCAATCTGAAATCTACAATCTAACTTAAATTATGACCTCCTCTGTCTCAGCGTTTCATATAAAAATGCACCGCATGCAACCGATACATTAAGCGACTCAATAGTGCCAAACATAGGCAGCTTGGCCTTATCGTCTACTATTTTTAGTACAGAGGGGTTAATACCGCGGTCTTCGCTGCCCATAATAATGGCTAATGGCTCATTAAGGGCTATATCATATATGGTGTTTTCTGTCTTTTCGGTGGCTGCAACTGCTTTAATTCCAGATCCTTGCAGATGAAAAATAGCGTCTTTAATGTGTTCTACTTTACAAATGGGCACATTAAACACCGCCCCGGCCGAGGTTTTAACCGTATCGCCGTTAACGGGCGCCGAACCCTGCTTTTGTATGATGATGCCGTTTACACCGGTACATTCGGCCGTGCGGATGATGGCGCCAAAATTACGGGCATCACTAAGTTGGTCCAGTATCAGGAATAGGGGCATCTTGCCGCTTTCTAATACGCTCTCTACCAGCGTTTCAAGGTCGTGAAAGCCTATTGGCGCAATGGTGGCCACCGCGCCCTGGTGGTTGTTTGGCGTAAGGCGGTTGAGCTTTTCAATCGGTACATAGCTAAAGTTGATGCTTTTTTGCTTCATGGCCTTCATCAGATCGCGCATCAGGTCGCCCTGTGCATCCTTCTGTATGAAGACTTTATCTATCTCTTTGCCGGCATTTATGGCTTCTACAATGGCGCGTATGCCAAATATCAGGTGTTCTTTATCCATGGGGCAAAGGTAAGTAATTTCAGATTTCAGATTTGAGATTTCAGATTTAACTTCACTCAAAAATAAATATAAGAATTTACTTACTCTTAAATGCTTAATATTTCACAATTGGAGTTTGAAATTGGATGTTTAAATTGTTCGATTTATAGATTTTAGGAGGCGCTTTACTAAAATATAAAATGCAGGAATTTACCTACTCGACATAGGTCAATTCTTCACAATTGGAGTTTGAAATTGGATGTTTTGGACTGCTGGATTTGTTTTGCTGTTTCTGTCAAAATGTCAGGATTTGAGTTTCTGAATTCTTCTTATATTTTTTAATAGAGGAATATTTAAGGAGAATTTATATATTTGATTAGTCTATAAAATATTAAATATTGGAACCTTTCACGAATTTTGTAAAATGGCTAGTTGAAGTAAATTTACAACTCAAACAGAAATTTGCAATTGCAATAACAATAATTCTCGCCTTGACAATACTGAATAATATATTTTTTTTCACATATAATGTTCGTACTAATAACAAAATCGAACAGCTTAAAGAACTTAGTAAAATTTATAATGACACTTCAATTGACCACGAGGGAAGATATTACGCAAAAACGCTTAGAACTGAAATAATCAATCGTGGTACGTTTGTTCAATCAATGTCAACATATTTAAGTCTACTAGAATTTAGAGAGACGAGTACTTCCACCTCAGTTTTCGGAACAAATTTATGGTTCCACGTGAGTTGTGCTGGGGTGTGGTATATATTAGGATTTATTGTTACCCCAATTTTAATGTTGTTTAAAAGGCAGGGTAATTGGATTCAATCCATTGCCGCGAGTATTTTAGGTATGGTGGTTGTTGCCTTTATCGGTTTTTTTATATATTTTATGGGAAGCCTTATAAGTTATTTATTCAATTTAAATTTTGTTGTTTCAATCATAACAAATTGTGTATTGCAATTAGTAAGTTTATATTTCATCTTTAAATTAGTTAATAAGTTTAGCGGTATTAAAATTAGCTACTAATTTCTGTTTCAATAGCCCTATTTGGTTTACACAGTTGTTCTATCCCCTAAAAAACCGCCTTAAAACTAATATGTATAATTGAGTTTGATAGTTTTATTGACTGGTCTTTAGTGCTGCCGTTTGCATATACAATATTAAAGAGGCCGTTGCTGGTCAGCAGGCCAAAGCCAAAGCCCAGGCTTAGCAGGTTGTTCTCTGTGCCCGATGTCTTGTCCTGGTAATACCCATAATCAGTAATACTGTGCACGTACAGGTTGGGCGAGAGGATGTAGCGGTACTCAGCCATCAGGGCGCTGTACATATTGGCCTGCAGTATGTTCTCGTTAAACCCTCGTATGGAGTTGATGCCGCCAAAACGGTACAGCTCATTAATAATGTAGTTGTCGCTCTTTAAATAGTAAGAGTGGTTCTTCAGGTTTATAATGTTCTTTTTATTGAGGTACAGGTTATGGCTCACCATAAGCTGGGCAAAATACTGGCTGGCATTACCCACGTTGCTGTCGCGGCTGCCCACGCCGCCCTTTATAAAAAGCGATGTTTTTTGCGGGAATAAAAAATCATCCATAACATAGCCGGTATACTCGTAGGTCGAGGTCCAGAAGGCGTTATTGTAATCGCTCAGGGTGCCGCTGTCGGTATTTTGAATGTCAACACTCTGCGTTTGCTGCCGGCCCAGGTACAGCTTAGAGTTATAGCTAAAGTAGTAGCCCAGGTTAAGGTCGGTCACCGTATTCTGAAAAATACTGTCCTGCTTAAAAATCCGCAGGCTGCCCTTAGCGCCTATAGGGCTTTTAAACAGGTAGGGCAGCTCCAGGCTCAGGTTAAAGGTGGTTTGCTTGTTGCCGTCGCTTTTCCAGTACAGGTTAAACTTTTCGCCGCTGTTAAGCACGTTGTTCAGTGCCAGGTCTACATAGCCGTTAAAGCGCACCTTGCTGTTATCATCGTTACCAAAGCCCACAAAGCCGTCAAAGGTATTGGCGTTAGCCTTTTGAACATACACATATATCTTGGTGGTATCCTGCTTGAACAAAATCTCGGGGTAGCGGGGCTGGGTAACAAAGCGCAGGTTATTAAAATCATTATACACCCGTTGCAGGTTGCCTTTATTAAAGGTCTTGCCACGGTACTGCTTTAGTATGTTCCGCCTGATGCCTTCCGGAAATTTATCATAACCCTCCAGCACAATATCATCAAGCGTGCGCAGCTTTTCAATCTTCAGGCTTAAGGTGGCGCTCAGGCTACTGCCGGTTTTTGTGTAGTTAACCAGCTGCAGCGTGCTTATGGCATAGCCCTGCTGCTCCAGCAGTGCCATATTGGTATCCATAAAAGCTTCAATTTCGGCCAGGGGCAGGGTAAGGGTATCTTTAGTTATATTGAGCAGTACCTTTTGCTGCGCGCTAAGGCTGCTCATATATATATGTATGTTGTTTGTTTTTTGGCCTACCGAGAAATTATACACAAAAGTAGAGTCGTTTACCTTAAGGCTGCCCAGCTCGCGGCTTTCAAGATAGCCGGCGCGGCTTAGGTTTGCGGCCAGCAGGCGGCTCTCGTCTATTATAGATTTTGCGTTTGCATGCACTTTTTTGTAAGAGATGGAATCTATAACTTTTGTTTCGGCAGCGTTGTGGCCTTCCATTTTTACATACAGGTTTTGTGCCCTCGAGGCAAAGGCGCACAGCATAAGTATATATATAAGGAGTAGTTTTTTCAACAGTAGTTAATTGCGGCTGTACAAATAACGCAATTATTACTTAAAAAATATGCGGGGGTTAAGTGTTGGTGACTCATTTGAAAATTAATGCTTTAAGGTTTGTTTTGTAAAATATAATTTTTACATTTGCAACCCCGTAAAAAGCGGGTTTATTAAACATAAGAAATTTTTAGTATTAATTATGCCAACAATTCAACAATTAGTAAGAACAGGGAGGACCCAGATAACTAAGAAGAGTAAATCGGCTGCTTTGGATTCTTGTCCTCAAAGAAGGGGCGTTTGTACACGTGTTTACACCACTACACCTAAAAAACCAAACTCTGCAATGCGTAAAGTTGCAAGGGTGCGTTTAACAAATGGTAATGAGGTAAATGCATACATTCCCGGAGAAGGACATAACCTGCAAGAGCACTCGATAGTATTAGTTAGGGGCGGAAGAGTAAAAGATTTACCGGGTGTAAGGTACCACATTGTTCGTGGAGCCCTTGATACCGCGGGTGTTGCAGGCCGTGCACAACGCAGGTCTAAATACGGCGCTAAGCGTCCTAAGCCAGGACAGGTAGCCGCAGCACCAACTAAAGGTAAGAAAAAGTAATTATTAAAAGCTTTTAAAAGAAAGACATGAGAAAAAGACAGGCCAAAAAAAGACCACTTTTGCCAGATCCGAAATTTAATGATCAACTGGTAACACGTTTCGTGAACAACCTAATGTGGGACGGTAAAAAATCAACAGCTTTTAATGTATTTTATGATGCAATAGAGATCGTTGAGACCAAAAAACAGGATGCAGAAAAGTCTGCCCTTGAAATGTGGAAAGATGCACTTACAAACGTTATGCCTCACGTAGAGGTGCGTAGCCGCAGGGTAGGTGGTGCAACATTCCAGATTCCAATGCAGATTCGCCCGGACAGGAAAATATCCATGGCAATGAAATGGATGATTCTTTATGCAAGGAGAAGAAACGAGAAATCTATGGCTCAAAGGCTGGCAAACGAAATTTTAGCTGCTGCTAAAGAAGAAGGTGCTGCTGTTAAAAAGAGAATGGATACTCACAAGATGGCAGAGGCTAACAAAGCATTCTCTCACTTTAGGTTTTAATTCATAAAGAAAGAAATTTAGAAATGGCAAGAGACTTAAAATATACAAGAAATATAGGTATTGCTGCACACATTGATGCGGGTAAAACAACAACTACAGAGCGTATTTTGTTTTATACCGGTAAATCTCACAAAATAGGTGAGGTTCACGATGGTGCCGCTACCATGGACTGGATGGCGCAGGAGCAGGAAAGGGGTATTACCATTACTTCTGCTGCAACTACATGTAGCTGGAACTTCCCTACAAACCAGGGCAATCCGTTACCTGAAACGCTTCCTTACCACTTTAACATCATTGATACCCCGGGACACGTTGACTTTACCGTTGAGGTAAACCGTTCACTTAGGGTTCTTGATGGCCTGGTATTCCTTTTTAGTGCTGTAGATGGTGTTGAACCACAATCAGAAACTAACTGGAGGCTGGCTGACAACTACCGTGTGCCGCGTATGGGCTTTGTTAACAAGATGGACCGTCAGGGTTCTAACTTTCTTAACGTATGCCAGCAGGTTAGAGACATGCTAAAATCTAACGCAGTGGCTATAACTTTACCTATAGGTGAAGAAGAAGACTTTAAAGGTGTTGTAGACTTAGTAAAAAATCAGGCTATTATTTGGCATGATGCTACACTGGGCGCAACATTTGATATTGTTGATATCCCTGCTGATATGGTAGATGAGGTTCGTGAATACAGGGCTGCCCTTATTGAGGCTGTTGCTGATTATGATGAGTCTTTAATGGAAAAATTCTTTGAAGATGAAAACTCAATTACCGAAGAAGAAATAAACAATGCATTAAGAAAAGCTACCATTGATATGTCTATCATACCAATGATATGTGGTTCTTCATTTAAAAACAAAGGTGTTCAGTTTATGCTTGATGCCGTTTGTAAATATCTTCCGTCTCCAATGGATAAAGAAGGTATTGTGGGTACTAACCCTGATACTGACGAGGAGATACTTCGCAAACCGGATGTTAAGGAGCCATTTGCTGCCCTTGCGTTTAAAATTGCTACAGACCCTTATGTAGGCCGCCTGGCTTTCTTCAGGGCTTACTCTGGCCGTCTTGATGCAGGTTCTTATGTGCTTAACACACGTAGTGGCAACAAAGAGCGTATATCCCGTATATACCAGATGCACGCTAACAAGCAAAACCCAATCGAGTACATTGAGGCAGGTGATATTGGTGCGGCAGTAGGCTTTAAAGATATCAAGACAGGTGATACCCTTTGTGAGGAGAAACACCCTATAGTACTTGAGAGTATGGATTTCCCTGCTCCGGTAATTGGTATTGCTATTGAGCCTAAAACAAAAGCAGACGTTGATAAAATGGGTATGGCACTTGCTAAACTTGCTGAAGAAGACCCTACTTTTGTTGTTAAGACGGATGAGGCTTCTGGCCAAACGATTATTTCAGGTATGGGTGAGCTTCACCTTGATATCCTGGTAGACCGTATGCGCAGGGAGTTTAAAGTAGAAGTTAACCAGGGCGAGCCCCAGGTTGAATATAAAGAAGCGTTTACGCGGGCTGCGCAACACAGGGAAGTTTACAAAAAACAATCTGGTGGCCGTGGTAAATTTGCCGATATCGTGTTTATTATTGAGCCGGCAGACGAAGGTGTTGTAGGTCTTCAGTTTATAAACAATGTAAAAGGTGGTAACGTTCCTAAAGAATATATCCCATCTATCGAGAAAGGATTTAAAGCAGCTATGAAACAAGGCCCTCTTGCCGGTTATGAAGTAGATAGCTTAAAAGTAACCCTTCTTGACGGATCTTTCCACCCTGTGGATAGTGACGCGCTTTCTTTTGAATTAGCTGCTAAAATGGGTTACAAAGAGTCTGGCCGTGCTGCCGGTGCTGTTATCCTTGAGCCGATAATGAAAATGGAAGTTATTACTCCTGAAGAAAACATGGGTGATATAGTGGGTGACCTTAACCGTCGTCGTGGCCAGGTTAATGATATGGGCGACAGGGCCGGTGCTAAAACCATCAAGGCTTTTGTTCCGTTATCAGAAATGTTTGGTTATGTAACTACACTAAGAACGCTTTCTTCTGGTAGGGCTACTTCTACAATGGAGTTCTCGCACTACTCAGAAACACCTTCTAACATTTCAGAGGCAGTTATTAAAAAAGCTAAAGGAAACGCTTAATTTACAAAAGAAAATGAGTCAGAAAATCAGAATAAAACTAAAATCATACGACCATAGCCTGGTAGACAAATCTGCCGAGAAGATCGTTAAGACTGTAAAAAGTACAGGCGCTGTGGTAACGGGTCCTATCCCTTTGCCTACCCACAAAAAGATTTTTACCGTACTGCGTTCTCCGCACGTAAACAAAAAATCAAGGGAGCAGTTTGAAGTTAGCTCTTACAAGAGGCTGCTTGACATCTATAGCTCTTCTTCTAAAACCATTGATGCCCTAATGAAATTAGAGCTTCCAAGCGGTGTAGAAGTTGAAATAAAAGTCTGAGTTATTAAAACTTACATAAAAAGTCTCCGGGGTATCTGCTCCGGAGATTTTTTTTTTGCCGGCACTCAAAATGCATGAATTGCCCTGTAAAATAAGTGTTTTATATTTTTTTTGGCTTTTTAGGTATTTATTCTATGTAACTATTTGATTATCTAAATATAATAATTACTTTTGCACCCCTGTTTATAGTATCTGTTACTATAAATTGAAGGGAATTAAATAATTAATAATAATAATCTATGTCTGGGTTAATTGGTAAAAAGATCGGCATGACCAGTATTTTCGACGAAAACGGTAAAAACATACCGTGTACAGTAATCGAAGCTGGCCCATGCGTTGTTACCCAAGTCAGAACCAACGCGGTTGACGGGTATGAAGCGTTACAACTTGGTTTCGATGACAAAAAAGAAAAGCAAACCGTGAAAGCGGAAGCGGGCCACTTTAAAAAGGCTGGTACAGTTGCTAAGAAAAAAGTCGTTGAATTCAAAGAATTTGTAACAGAGTACAAACTTGGTGACGTTGTCACTGTAGATTTGTTCGCAGAAGGCGAATTTGTAGATGTTCAGGGTGTATCTAAAGGTAAAGGCTTCCAGGGTGTTGTAAAACGCCACGGGTTTGGTGGTGTAGGACAAGCTACCCACGGTCAGCACAACCGTCTTAGGGCCCCGGGTTCAGTTGGTGCATCATCTTATCCTTCAAGGGTATTTAAAGGTATGCGCATGGCAGGACGAACAGGAGGAGACAATGTAACAGTACAAAACCTTAGAGTTTTAAAAGTGGTAGCAGACAAGAATCTTATTGTTGTTAAAGGTGCTATACCAGGACACAAAAACTCTTACGTAATCATTCAGAAGTAATGGAAGTAAAAGTATTAGATATCAACGGAAAAGAAACTGGCAGAACGGTAACCCTTTCTGATGCAGTATTCGCAATTGAGCCTAATAAGCACGCTGTATACCTTGACGTTAAGCAATATCTTGCTAACCAGAGGCAGGGTACCCACAAAGCTAAAGAAAGAGCAGAGGTAACCGGTAGTACACGTAAAATTAAAAAACAAAAGGGTACAGGTACTGCACGTGCAGGTTCTATCAAAAACCCATTGTTTAAAGGCGGTGGTACCATTTTTGGCCCAAGGCCAAGAAGCTACAGCTTTAAGCTTAACAAAAACCTTAAGCGCCTTGCCCGTAAATCGGCATTCGCAATTAAAGCTCAGGAATCAAATTTAGTGGTAGTAGAGAACTTCGAATTTGATGCTCCAAACACTAAAAAATTCATTAACGTTTTGAAAGCTTTAGGGTTAGAGAATAAAAAATCTTTGTTTGTGTTGGGCGATACAAATAAAAATGTATATTTGTCCTCACGCAATTTGAAGGCTTCTAGTGTAGTAACTACTTCAGAATTAAGTACTTATGCGATACTTAACGCAAAAAGCCTTGTTCTTTTAGAAGGTGCTTTAGAGGGAATTGAAGAAAATTTAAGCAAATAATAGGCTATGAGCATCATAATTAAACCTATCATTACTGAAAAAATTACTAAAGACGGTGAAGTTTTTAACCGTTTTGGTTTTATTGTTGACAAAAGAGCTAACAAGATACAAATCAAATCAGCTGTTGAGGCTGCTTACAATGTATCTATAGTTGATGTTAACACTATGAATTACAGGGCTGATAGATCGGTTAAATACACTAAGAGTGGTTTAATCTCTGGTAAAACAAATGCTTACAAAAAAGCAATTGTACAGGTAAAAGAAGGAGAAACAATAGATTTTTACAACAATATCTAATAAGACATGTCAGTTAGAAAATTAAAACCTATTACCCCGGGTCAGCGTTTTAGAGTTGTTAATAGCTTTGACACTATTACAACTGATAAGCCGGAGCGTTCATTGATCGCACCGAAAAATAACTCAGGCGGTAGAAATAGTCAAGGAAAAATGACCATGCGTTATACAGGCGGTGGTCACAAACAAAAATATCGTATCATTGATTTTAAAAGAACTAAAGCGGGCATCCCTGCAACAGTTAAAACAATTGAGTACGATCCAAACCGTTCAGCATTTATATCTTTGTTATATTATGCTGATGGTGCTAAAACATATATCATTGCACAAAATGGACTTCAGGTAGGTCAAACAGTTACTTCGGGCGAGACAGCTCCTCCGGAAATTGGTAACGCTTTGCCACTAAGTAAAATTCCTCTTGGTACTGTTATATCTTGCATCGAACTACGCCCGGGCCAGGGAGCTGTAATTGCACGTAGTGCAGGTACATTTGCGCAACTTATGGCAAGGGACGGTAAATATGCTACCATTAAAATGCCTTCAGGAGAAACAAGGTTAATCCTTTTAACCTGTACGGCTACAATTGGTGCAGTTTCAAACTCTGACCATCAGCTTATCGTTAGCGGTAAAGCAGGTAGGTCTCGCTGGTTAGGACGTCGTCCAAGAACAAGGCCGGTTGCCATGAACCCTGTCGATCACCCAATGGGTGGTGGTGAAGGCCGTTCATCAGGTGGTCACCCACGTTCAAGGAAAGGTCTTCCGGCTAAAGGTTACAGGACTCGTTCTAAAGTTAACCCGAGTAATAAGTATATCGTAGAACGTAGAAAGAAATAATAAGTAAGATATGGCACGTTCATTAAAGAAAGGACCTTTCGTTCACTATAAATTAGAAAAGAAAGTTCAGGAAAATATCGAGAAAGGTAACAAAGGAGTGGTTAAGACTTGGTCTCGCGCTTCAATGATTACCCCGGATTTTGTTGGGCAGACTATCGCAGTACACAACGGGCGCCAGTTCGTACCGGTTTACGTTACAGAGAATATGGTAGGTCATAAACTAGGAGAATTTTCACCAACACGCTCTTTCAGGGGCCACGCTGGTGCTAAAAATAAAGGTAAAAAATAATAGCAATGGGAGTTCGTAAAAGAGAAACCGCAGATGCAAGAAAAGAGGCTAATAAGTCCATTGCTTTTGCTAAGCTAAATAACTGCCCTACTTCACCCCGCAAAATGCGCTTAGTTGCAGATCTTGTAAGGGGCCAAAAGGTAGAATTAGCGCTTAATATATTAAGGTTTAGTACAAAAGAGGCTTCACGCAAGCTTGAAAAACTGCTTTTGAGCGCCATTAACAACTGGCAGCAAAAAAATGCAGAAGAGAGCCTGGAGAATGCCGGCCTTTTTGTGAAAGAAATAAGGGTAGACGGAGGCATGATGCTAAAAAGGCTTAGGCCAGCACCGCAAGGCCGCGCCCACAGGATAAGAAAACGTTCTAACCACGTAACTATCGTGCTTGGAGCCACTAACAATAATACACAAAGCAATTCATAAACAGTATGGGACAAAAAACAAATCCAATAGGAAATCGCCTTGGTATCATCAGGGGTTGGGATTCTAACTGGTATGGTGGAAACGATTACGGCGATAAGATTGCCGAAGATCACAAAATCAGGAAATACATCCATGCCCGTTTATCTAAAGCTAGTGTTAGTAAGGTAATCATCGAGAGAACCCTTAAGCTTGTAACCGTTACTATAACCACTGCCCGTCCCGGTATCATTATCGGTAAAGGTGGCCAGGAAGTAGACAAGCTAAAAGAGGAACTTAAGAAAGTTACTGACAAAGAGGTTCAAATCAACATCTTTGAAATTAAAAGGCCAGAACTTGATGCTTACTTAGTAGGTACAAGCATTGCCCGCCAGATTGAAAGCCGCATCTCTTACAGGAGGGCTATTAAAATGGCTATTGCCGCTGCCATCCGTATGAATGCAGAAGGTATTAAGGTAATGATCTCGGGCCGTTTGAACGGTGCTGAAATGGCACGTTCTGAAATGTTCAAAGAAGGTCGTATTCCTCTATCAACTTTCAGGGCAGACATTGATTATGCGCTTGCTGAGGCACATACTACTTATGGTAGGATGGGTATCAAAGTGTGGATCATGAAAGGTGAAGTTTACGGTAAAAGAGATCTTTCTCCGTTAGTAGGTATGGACAAAAAACAGTCTAAACCTTCAGGATCTCAGGACAGGGACAGGCCTCAGGGTGGAAGACCCAACAGGAATGACCGCGACAGTAAACCAAGCCAACAACGCAAACGAAAGTAATTATTTTAAACTAAAGAAAAATGTTACAGCCTAAAAGAACAAAATACCGTAAGGTACAGAAAGGTAAGATGAAAGGAGTGTCTCAAAGGGGGCACGAACTTTCTAATGGTATGTTTGGTATAAAATCTTTAGATTCGTCTTTTATCACTTCTCGTCAAATAGAGGCTGCGCGTATTGCCGCAACCCGTTTTATGAAAAGGGAAGGTCAATTGTGGATTAAAATATTTCCGGATAAGCCTATCACCAAAAAACCTCTAGAGGTACGTATGGGTAAAGGTAAAGGTGCAGTTGAATTTTGGGCTGCCGTTGTTAAACCAGGACGTATAATGTTTGAAGTAGGTGGTGTTCCTTTGTCTGTAGCTAAAGAGGCTTTGCGTCTTGCTGCACAAAAACTGCCTGTTAAAACTAAGTTTATTGTTGCGAGAGATTTCGAAGCATAATCCAAATTCATTATGAAACAATCAGACATTAAAGATCTATCTGCAGCTGAGTTACAAGGTAAACTTGGTGAGTTACAGAAAA
>Ga0265780_10000203_pt1 | contig 96731 bp, 82 predicted proteins | sample P1T30metagenome_FD_192432 | JGI IMG/M metagenome (GOLD analysis project Ga0265780, IMG submission 192432) | Plant litter microbial communities from East Loma Ridge, Irvine, California - P1 T30 | ecosystem: Environmental > Terrestrial > Plant litter > Unclassified | place: USA: California...
GGCGGGCTGCGGCCACCCAATTGGCGAGCGTCCCCTTGGGAATGCTCACGCTAGCTGCTGCCTGCTCGATTGAAAGGCCCTGCGTCAAAACCAGCTTCACAGCTTCTTCGCGCAGCGCAGTGGGGTACGTCTTCTTCAATTTCTTCATAAGGGACTCCTGTCGGTGCAACTCTACCAAACAAGAGTGTCCGAAAATCTCAGGCTACCTCAATCCGCAGCACGTGGCGAACATGAAGAGCATTCAAGATCAACACATCGCCATGTTTGGCGATGCTGCAAGGCGGGTTGAATTGCTGGCTCAACGCTTTCAGGGACGTGCCATGTTCGATCCAACCGTGCTTGCGAGCGAATACCGCAAGACTCTGTCATTGGCGAACTTCATCGGGCACAACCATGCCCCGTTAAGAGCAGCCAAGGGGAGCTCGGGCTCCGCAAGCGTGTTGGCGTTCTCCGCGCTCCTACTCTTCACCCGGGGGTGGGATGTCAGCTTAGCCATCTCTGACTTTGTCAAGATTGTTGCGGCCATCGGAAGTGCGAATCAGGATCTCGGCAACGTCATGGGTCTTAACCCCTTCCATGACTATGACTCCTGGAAAATATTGAAACAGTTACAAGACTTAAATATCACAGTACCTGAGATTACAGACATTAAAGTAGAGCGTGTAGCCATGGAAGTTGCGTTACGCAAGCAGTTCGGTGTATCGCCGATTCCGACCTGATCTCTAAAGGAAGGCAAGGCCACCGCGTAGACTGAGGCTTTGGCCGACCCGCCTCATACGAAAAGGGGAAAAGGGCTTCGTCGCCGAGTAGAACGCAGCAGGAGTAGCGAGAAGCTCTGCTACCTAAAACAAATCCAGTCGACCGGTCGCGATATGGCATTGCTTCGATGGTGGCGACAGGATGAATGATGGGCGTCGGAAGCATGATGCGTCGAGCGTCTTGAAGCGGCCGTCGCGCAGGTTCATTCCAAGCCGGTCGACTGTTTTGCGGAAACGCTGCCGAATGAAGTCGGCCCATACGCCATCGCCACGCATGCACTCGATCTCGGGTTTGGTCACGAACGAGATTATCGGAGCAATGCGGACGCCAGCCGAGATACCGGCCTCGGCCAGCGTGCCGATTGTGCGGAGGCGTCGCAACAGTGCTGCCGCACGCGGTCCGAGCGTGCGCGAAATGGCTGGGTCCAGTGTGGTGACAGTAATGGCGATGATCGCTTGGCTTTTAGCCGCTATAGGGCGATCAGATCGAAGTCGCGTTCGACCAGTGAGGATCTGGTAATGAGCGCGCATGTATGGTTACACTCACTCAGCACCTCGAGCCCTGACGCGTGATGCGCAACTCACGCTCGCATAGTTGGTAACCGGTCCCGAGAGTTCCATTGAGTTCGTGCCGAAGCCAGAGGGCTCGCCGCACTCCGCTCGAGACTGTCATGCGGCATACAGGTCTGGGCAATAATTAAATTTCCTTTCCAGCAACTGTTGCAGATGCTACGATAGAGAACGAATGCCCCCTTACTCTACGAGCGTGCAATGTACATATCCAAAATTACGATTGAAAACTTCAGAAATTTTAAGAACAACGAAATCCTGTTTAACAACGGCGTCAACGTAATTATTGGCCATAATAACGCTGGAAAAACCAATCTACTGAAGGCTCTTTCCCTCGTATTGGACGCTGAGGGTAAAAAGCGTCTAGACCATCACGATTTCAATAAACTTATTCCATTATCCGAGTTAAAAATCGCTCCACCTAAAATCCGTATCACTGTAACTATCACATTAACGGACAAGAGCGATACTGAAGATTTGGCGATGGTAGGCACATGGATTGTCGGGACTGGGAAGTCAAATCCGGCCCAGCTTACTTATGAATTCTATTTGCCAGACGGCGAACACGGCACCTATCAATCAGCAATGACCAGCATTACGGCAGCGGGTCTCGAAGCGCTGGCGTCTGCGTGGAGCTTTATCCAGCACGACTTCGTGAGGCACTACAAGTACAGAATGCTCATTGGGGACCCAGCTGACCAGCGGCAAGTGGATTGGGAGGACTATCGGAAATTTGACTTTCAGGCCTTGGATGCAATTCGAGATGTCGAGCGGGACATGCACACGGGACGTAACGCACTCTTGCGTGAGGTATTAGATTTCTTCTTGGATTATGAGATTAAATCACTTCCTCTCGCAACACACAGTAAAGAAGAAAAAGAAAAACAAATTCGAGAAAAACGACAAGAATTTTCCACGCAGGCGCAAACCTTAATGACGCTTTTGGGTGCTCGCATGGCGACAGGAAAAGGCCAAATCCTTTCATATGCGAAGAGTACCGGCGCTTCCTTTGATGGTGCGACACCTGATTTTGAAGGCAACCTCTCTGATGCGGAAGTTTTTTCTGCAATCCGGTTGGTCGTAGAACACAACACTGGCATTAAAGTGCCCGCGAGCCACAATGGGCTTGGTTACAACAATCTAATTTTCATGTCTCTGCTGCTTGCAAAAATGCAGATGAACTCAGATGCCAACTACATGGGTGGAAATTCAAAGGTCTACGCGTCACTGGCAATTGAAGAACCCGAAGCACATCTGCATCCTGCAATGCAGTATAAATTTCTTAAATTCCTAAATGAAAATCACCAACAGAAAAAGGTTCGTCAAATATTCATTACGACCCATTCTGCACATATCACGTCTGCGCTGAGTTTAGATGAAATTATTTGCTTAAACAGCAAAAATGGCCAGACTCATGTTGGGTACCCTGGTCGGGTATTCCCCACCGATGGGACGAGTAAAAAATATGTCCAACGTTTTCTTGATGCAACGAAATCGGAAATGTTGTTCGCTAAAGGTGTGATTCTGGTCGAGGGGCTTGCTGAACAAATACTAATGTCGACCTTTGCCCGATATCATGGAAAACCTCTAGAAGACTCGCAAATTTCGGTTGTCAATGTCGCAGGCCGATATTTTGAACATTTTGTGCATCTCTTCGCTTCCAGCAGCCCGCTCGCCATAAACAAGTTTGTAGCCTGTGTAACTGACGTGGACCCTGAAAAACTCGCAGGAACCGAATACGCAAAGTGCTATCCATTTGACATCTTGCCAAGTGACACGACTAAGACAAATCCAGCCGCGTCTATTGCAGTAGCAGGTAATATTGCTTACTTCACTCAGGACATTAAACTCGGAAAAACGTTCGAGTACGAACTGGTATTAAACAATCCGACCAGCAAGTTGCTCTTGTCGGATTCGATGAAAAATAAGGCTGAACTAACGACCCTTATGGACCTGCATGCAACTGATGCGCCTGTCGAGGAGTTGCTTTCGAAATTACGAAAGAGTACTGAAAATGACAAGATTGCTGATGCAATTCGTGCTCAAACGGGATGGACAGAAGAAAATAAGCGAATTGCGATAATTGCCGCAAGATATCTTAATTCGGTTGGAAAAGGCGAAAACGCGCTGGAATTGGCAATCGCTTTGCAGAGTAATTTTGAAGAAAAAGACCCGCTCAAAAAAGAGACTTTCGTGCTGCCTAAGTACTTGGGGGACGCTATCGACTGGGCCTGCCAATGATGGAGATTACGTCTGACACGCGTCTTTCCAATCCTGACATCAACTTCAGAGTGTCTGCCGGACCCGGTGCCGGGAAAACGCATTGGCTCGTTCATCACATCTTAGAAATAATAAAGCAGCCCGAACGTCTCGGAAAAAACCGAAAGCTGGCGTGTCTTACGTACACCAATATTGGCGCGGATACTGTCATCCGCCGCCTTGGCGCGGCAGCATCAAGCTGTTTCGTCGGGACAGTCCACAGCTTTCTGTATAAAAATGTGGTAAAGCCGTATATCGGTCTGATTGCCGAACAACTTGATATTACTCCAAAAAAACTTGAGGGGTATGATGATTCCGTCATCGGCGATTTCAATTTTTTGAAATTGTGGAAAGAAGAAACGCAACAAACATATCTTTTCGACAATAATGCTCTTGTCCGCGCGCTAGGTGCAACATGGTGGACATTAGATAAGAATAAAAACATTGTTCTAACTAACAGGCCCAAAAAATTCATTAAGGTAAACGGAAAAAGCCTAAAAAAAGGTTCCGCGCTTAAGTACAAGCAAATGGCATGGAAACGGGGCGTATTTCATCCCGATGACATTTTTTACTTTTCAATAAAATTACTCAATGAATACCCAATTATTTCAAAGGTCTTGGTGGCGAAATTTCCATATCTTTTCGTCGACGAGTTTCAAGACTCGAATCCATTGCAAGTTAAAATATTTCAGCATTTTGCCGAAATAGGAATTTTTGTTGGGATTATTGGTGACACTGCTCAATCAATATATGGCTTCAGTGGTGCAAGTCCAGACGATTTCAAGAATTTCAAGTCCCCAAGAATTCAAGATTATGTCATTCGTCAAAATAGGCGTAGCTCCAACGAGATAATTCTTCTACTGAATCATATTAGAGCAGACATACTGCAAATACCCGTTCGCCAAGTGAGTATGGGAGTTCCTGAACTATTGGTAGGCACGAAGCAAGCGGCACTGGACTACGTAAAAACACGGGTGCTCAGCGAAATTATAATGCTTTCCAGAAACAATCAGACCGTTCAGGAATTACGATCACCGGCGCGAAAAAGCGGACTGCCCAATCTTTTTGCTGAAATGGCTACTCGCGATTCTAATTTTGAACGCCGGGAATTGGTTCGAATAACGGTAACGGCACTTGTGCAAGCAAAAAACCTCGGATTGGCTCATGCAGTGAGGAATTTGCCTAAAGTTCTTGAGTCTTCGTGGGGAAGTGAGGCTGCGAGGAAGTACGCAACGGTATTTCTTCTCGAAATCCTGGAGGATTATGCAACCTACGAATCGTTCACGTTATCACAGTTCATAGATTACCTACGAAAAGACGGATCTTTGAGTATTACGGGACTTACTCCCGGAAAAAGCGCCAAAATTTTCTACGACTCGTATCTCTTTTCTGACATGGCCAATCAAGTTTTAGCCGATGATAAGGCGAGCAATCGAACGATTCATAAATCAAAAGGAGATGAATTCGAGAATGTTCTGCTTTTTTTAGACGAAGAACAAGTAAACATCTTAGTCAAGCCGGAGATTTTTAAGTTGGAAGAGCAGCGAATTACCTATGTTGCCTTTAGTCGCGCTAGAGACCGACTTTTTATTAATGTTCCAATTCTTTCAGATGATCAAAGAAAGGCACTTCCGCCTGTAGTTTCCGTAAAATCAGTCTAATAAACGGAACCTGGAATTACAACGATTGAGGACGGCTTATATGTGCGTCAACTTGGTTACGGTATCGCGACAATTTGCGTCTGATCGGTTTCGTACGGCAATTTAGGTTGACGACAGCCGATTGGGCTTTATCGCACTGATGAACTGAATGCGTACGCTGCGTCAAGGCAAAGGATGAATGACCATTCGAGAACGAAGAAATCGCCGAAGAAGCGGCACAAGTCAACGAGCCTTTCGTTGACGCCTAAGAGAGCAGCTTGTTTTCTAACAGCTAAATTTTTCACATGCCCTGCCACAATGGATAAAACACGGAATGCAACTGAACAAGCACTAATTTCCAGGGGCATTGACAGCGATACTGCACGCAAACTTCGTGTAGCCAAACATACTTTAAGTTCACTCCTGCAAGGCGGAGAGGTACATCTCAGGAATTTTGGAGTACCCGAACCCGTCATCGCAGCCTTCTACGCTGGTGACCGGCCCGCCATTCCACCACATATCCTAATGGCAGTATTAAACGATAATCGCTGGACCTGCTGCGTTTGCCGAGATACCGAACGACCAATTGTTGTGCATCACATTCAAGAATGGGCACAGAGCCACGACCATTCAAAAAATAATCTCGCAGTCCTTTGCACATACCATCACGGCGAAGCACACACCAAGCGCGGATTGGAGATATCCCTTACCCAAGCGCGCCTAAAGCAACAAAAACAAGAATGGGAAATTTATTGCAAGCAAATTGATCTAAGGCTGTCGCTCAAAAAAAGCGAACTGAAACTGAGTACTTGGTTTTACTTTAATCATTTGCGCATTTATGAGCTCGCTAAGAATCTAGGAATCAGATTCAATAGGTTACCTGGTTACGCGGACCTGCTTGAACTCGGAAGTTGCAATAAAGATGGGGCATTGCTAAAAAATATTCCGGAAGACGGATACATGTACGGCGACAATGACCGCCTTCCGTTATACGACTATGTGTCGGAAATGTATTTTTCTGTGATAAAGAAAATGGGCCTGATCAACATCTCGGACCATCTTGACAAAAGCTTTTTGCCGCAAATTGTTGAAGGTGACATCATTTTAGTACAAGGTCTACATACCTTCTCACCTGTCAGCCGCGCGAAAAATGCATCTGACGTTAGAGAGGTATGGCGCAAGTCAAATAGGGTTAGGGTTAGTTGCCAAATAAACGTAGGCGAGGCCACATCAAGCTCTGCTTGGTCAACTTGGCTCCGTGGGCAACAGAATGTTGCAACCATTCTTATGGTTAGAAGAACGTTTCGCGAAGAGGGCATCGTGCATGTCCAAGGTACCGCACTGGCCATCCGTGACCCAGATGATGAGCTGAAAAAAAGAAATTATCTTCAGCGGCTAGCAGAGTCGGGAGCCATCCTGCGCCATGAGCGTGATGCTGGGGAAATTGAAGATGGGGAGCCGTGGAATGACTTACGCGACGACTCGGATTGAATCGCCACGACAATCGTAGACACTCCTGATCCATAATTGGGCACAAGGACAAGGTATGAGCAGCAAGCGGTACACGGAGGAGTTCAAGATTGCGGCGGTCAAGCAAGCGGCGGAGCGTGGTCATCCGGCGCGCGAAGTAGCGGCGCGTCTCGGGTGAGCATCGATAGTCTATACGCCTGGACAAAGCGCTATGGCGTGCCTGAAGAGGAGCGCAAGGCCGTACCCCCGACCATGTTCTCGCATACACGGATCACATATGCCGTTTTTTGGATGTAAAACTGGTACTTCGCTGCGATATGGACTAACTTGACTACCTTGGTGTCAAACTTGTCTCATGGGAGAGGACCATGCCGGGAACCCCGACCTTGCCTTCGCGACAGCGCGCCCGAGTGCTCGATACTTATCGCAGCCGCGGTCACCGGAACAGCAATCTGTGGCTCGTGTACAGCGTCAAGCAGGATCAGGACATCCTCCTCCATTCCGACCGAAGTCTGGTGCACTGGCTGGCGTTCCTCGAGACCGATCCGTCGGTGCGCGGCTTCCGCCCCATCACCGATGAGCTGGTTGCCCAGTTGGGGGTCGGTCCGGCCGGGGCGACGATCCTGGAGCGACAAGACCGGCAGCTCGAAGTGCATCTTGTCGCAGATGGCCGCCGAGAGGTGACGACTGTTGAGACTGGTGTTGGCCCTGCAAAGGTTCGCGTTATTACAGCGGACGAGCTTCAGGCGCATTCTCGAATTGCATTGCGTTGGTTAAAGGCTATTGGTTACGCCGGCTTAGCACGCTTCAGTGATTTAACGCCAGTACTCAACCAGTTGATCCCATCCCTGGAGCGACGCTGGAGCGGCAGGGTCGCCGATTTACTAGAGGATCTGCCGGGCTTTGATCTCGCCATGGTGTACGCAGCACTGGTAAAAGCTGCCATTCACGGGAGCGTCGAGCTCGATCTGACGTCGCATGGATTATGCGGTGCCAGCAGCTGGAAAAGAAAATTGACGCAGGTGCGGTGACATCATGGGTACGCGCCAGCAAGTGATCAAGGATACTTTACCAATCGAGCTATGGCCCTCCGTCCTGGATGCGGAATTCGACGATGAGCGACGTGAGCAATTCAGAGCGCAGTCTGAGGCCATGCGCCTGTATTTCTCCTTTGTTCCGGTAGGTGAAATCGAACAGCGTACCGGGGTAAGCCAGACCTCGCTTCCGAGGCTCGCCCGGCGCTGCCTCAGGTTGGCAGACGACGGACGAATTCAGGGATTTCGCGCGTGCATTCCGTACCTTCGAACGGGGCAGTATTCCCGAACAGCCGAATTGTCCCATGTTCCACCTGGTGAGCGCACAGGCATGGCAGGCGCATTAGGCCTCATTTTGAAGCGCTTCCCCGATATCGAGCAGCTGCTCGGCAAGTACGCAAAGAATGAGGCCAAGCGCCTGGCTGTGCCAGAACACAAGCTGCGGCCATGCGACCTACACCGGATTTTTCTACGCTGCCTGGCCGACAAAGGTATCGGTCCGACCGAATGGCCTTTCACGACCAAGTACCGAGGGCTGCGCTCCATTCAACAATTCATGAAAGAGACCCTCGACCGCAATTTCGCACGAACCACGATGTCCCGTGAAGATAGTGCGGCCCGCGCCCACTTGAGCGTCGGAACCGGTATCTCTTCCCTGTTGAGCTTCGACGAGCCCTACGACGCCGTCGAAATAGACGCCTACAAGATAGAAGCGCACGTTACTGTGGCGTTTCATACACCAGAAGGACTCGAAACCGATCTGCGGCTGGACCGCCTGAATCTGATCGCGGTTGTCGACCGGTTCAGCAGCGCGGTGCTGGCCTATACCGTCGTGTACCGTCCCGAGGTCAACGCGGATGACATCCTAAAGGTGATCCGCGATGCAGCAAACGGAACCTGGTCCCCGATGGAGCTGACCATCCCGGATCTGCGCTACCCGAAGGGCGCAGGCTTGCCCAGCGGCGTGATCGAGGGGGCGAGGGGCGCGCTCTGGAGCGCGACTCTATTCGACGGGGCACTTGCGCATTTATCGTCCGCCGTACACGCGCGTGCGCGCGCCGCGTTGGGCTTCGCCGTGAATTGGGGGCCGGTGGCCCATTTCGAACGCAGGCCGAACGTCGAGCGAACCTTCAACCAGATTGCCCGGACACTCTTCAAGCGCTTGCCGTCGACGACAGGAGCAAGCCCGCAAAGCGGCCGGGCGGACGAAGCCGAGCGCAAAGCCGTCGAACACCGCGTCCGTGCGGCCGAGGTCGAGCAGCTGCTCGATGTCGCGTTTGCCCAGCATAATGCGACCCCGTCGGAAGGCCTGTCGCACCTGACTCCGTTGGAAGCGATCCGATATTTTGTCGACCGCCCCGAACGCTTCGAGTTTCGCAAGCGGCCTGCAGGTACTCCTGCGGAAGCAGGGTTCAAGCAATATGAATCGGCGGTGGTACGCGGCGACCGTAAGGCCGGCCGGCGGCCCTATATCCAGGTAGACCGTGTTCATTACACCAATCCGGTCTTGGCGACCTCTGGGCATCTGATCGGTATGCGCCTGCTGCTGGAAGTTGACGAGGACGACATGAGGCAGGTAAGGGCATATTTGGCGAATGGTGCGGAACTGGGCTTCCTCAAAGCGCACGGAAAATGGGGTGTGACCAAGCACAGTCGGCGCACGCGCAAGGCAATCAACAGCCTCATCACGAAGCGGCTCATTACTGTCACCAATTTCGACGATCCTATGCAGGTCTACATGCGTCACCTAGCGACGCAGAAGGGAAAGCGCAGCTCGGCCGGGCCGCGGCCGAAGCAGGTGACGGAAATCGTCCGGATCAAGAAGGAAGTGGGTGCCGATGCGCAGTCCATTCAGGCACCGCCACCTGTGCCGGAACCTGTTAGTCCGCCGCGTCGTGTCGTCGATGAAATGCGTGGCCGCTTGCTGTCGGAAGCGCCGTCCGAGTTCTTTACGAAAGTCAAGAACAGGAGATAGCGATGGGAAGCCGGACCGGTTCAGCAACCAAACCTGCATTCAGCGCGGAGGTTCGTGAAAAAACACTGGCAAACCATCCTGTCAGGGGCGGCGACTATACATTGCCAACCCCCATGATGCAGCGTACCTATGCCCTGGTGCGCGAACAGGTCTGGGCGCGCAGGACCGGCACGGTTTTCTATGCGTCGCCGCGAATGGGCAAGACACGGTGCGCGATCGCGATTCGCGACTTGCTACGTCAAGAATTCCCGAATGTCTATGTGACTTTGCTCAGCACCCGCCCGAGTCCCCGCCCATCGACTTCGCACATGCTCCGGCTCATTCTAGAAGCCGAATCGCATGTGCTATCGCGGCGCCCGGATGCGGATCTGCTGTTCGGGAACGCGGTGGCCGATATTCGGGTCAAGGCGGCGCGCATCGGCGCGAAACAATATGTTCTGCTGATCGATGAAATGCATCTGCTCAACGATGTCGATCTCCAGCAGTTGGTGTGCTTCCACAACCAGCTCGAGTTGCAGGATCTCCGGATGACGGCTATCTCCTTTGCCCAGCCGGAAATTCTGCACCGGCGCACCAGCCTATTGGCCAATAATGCGCGGCAGATCATCGCGCGCTTCCTCAGCGACACCCTCCAGTTCGACGGCTGTGCAAGCGAGGGCGACTTCGGTAGCTTGTTGCGTTCGTATGACCTAGCATCAGAATACCCGGAGGGATCGGGTATCACATACACGCAATTCTTCTTTCCGGTCGCGTACTTGGCCGGTTTTCGTCTGGAGAACTATCGGACTTCGATGTGGGAAGCGCTGCATCGTGCCTCGGGGAGCATCGCCGCGCAGGGAGTGCCGATGGAGCATATCTGTTTGACGATCGAGGAACTGCTACTGTCGTTGAGACGCCAGGACAGTCCGGACTTCGTCCTGAGTAACGAAGAGATCGATGCAGCGGTCGCGGCATCGAAATTGAGATCGTTCAGCGACGTACTGAGCTGAATTCGACACGAGGACCGTATGGCCAGACGACCGGGCGCGCAGCGACTGACGTGGAATCCCGAATGGCAGTTTCCTTTTGAGTCGGGCTGGTCGCTGTTCCAGAAAGTCAAGGTCCTCAACAACCTGCGGGACCATGAGCTGGTCGACCTCATTGCGCGCGAGCCGGTGCCGTTAAGAAACGGCCGGCTACGCGACTGCGCGAACAGCAGTTGGATCGATTTCGACCGTTTCAGCGAATTGCTGGAAGTGCCGGCGGCGGAGCTCAAGAACGGCTTCTGGGATCAGCTCGGCATTGCAGTTGAACGGCCCCCTGAATACGAGCTGCGGCATTGCAAAATGTGCTGGACGATGCATCGTTATCACTGTGTGCTATTCGACCTGGCCTGGCTGACGCGCTGTCCCTGGCACGGCTTTTCTGTCGGCACACCCGACGGGATGCTTGTCGCAACTGCCGGCACCATTAATGCGCGCGGGGAGCCGCCAGCGGTACCATTCGATGATCTGTTGTCGATCATACGGATGGGCAGCCCAAATCGCAACCGGATGATCGGCTGCGTGCTGGAGTACCTGGAGTGGTGGCGGTCCGTGCAGGTGGCTGTGCCGGAGGCGGACGCACTGCTGAGCAGCCTTGTCAGCACAGCACATATGTCGAAGCGACGCCCGGAGACCTTCCGGTGGCAAGCCGGATTCGCCCATGCGCGCGCACCGATGCGGTACAACTCCTGGATCCTGGAAGACGTGGCCCCGGTTAACTGCCGCTATGCCCGCGTAACCGACGCCGGTCGTAGCAGTGGAGCCTTCAATGACAACTACAGCATCCGCGATGGAATCGGCTGCTGCTACCGCGCGATCCGGAGGCATATCTTCCGGCGCTACGTGCGCCGGCATCGGGCCTGCCTCAAAGGGCTCGCCAAGCTTAGTCGTGACGACTGCCTCTCGCTTTCCGCTGATGGAATCTGCGCCACCTGCCTTGCCTATGCCGTGTGGCGAATGTCGATCGAACAAATTATCGTGGTCGAAGGTCTGTTTGTCCCACGGCGAACGAACTACGAAATCCGGCTGACCGAGCCGTCGGCCTCCAGCCCGTCTGACGACCGGGCCAGACTGAGTTTCACCTACATGCAGTTCTTTGGCATTTGGTCAGCCATCGTCGACCGGACTCCTGGCGGCTGGTTCACTGTCGGCATGCAGGAGACCATTTCGTCTCCCCAGATCCTTTTTACCCGTGACGCGAGCCAGCCGGCGGACGCGCCTCTGCGCACGATTCACTGCATTTATCCAGAAGGCGAGAGCATGGCAACAAAGGCCGGCCGCCCGTGCAAAGCGCCCTGGACTTTGCGCCCGACAGAGAATGCGTGCGTCTTGCGAAGCCAGGCGTGGCTTAATTCTGTCGAGCCGCTGCCAAAAACAATGTTCGAGCTGTATGCGGAAAGCGGTCCGGAGGCCGTCGAGACCATCAGACGGCTGTGGCTGTAGCCTGGGATTGGACGGCACGCATCTTTGCGAACGGGTCGGCAGCATCCATATATCGCATGGCAGACTGGGCATCTTGCCAGCCGACGTATTCCATCAGCGTTTTCAGGTCCCAACCGTTCGACGTCGCCCAGTTGGCGAAGCCTCGACGTAACGAATGGACGCTATATTGGTGCGCGAGCGCGATCCCTGCGCTGTGAAACAGGGTCCTCAGCACCGGAACGAGACTGTTGACGTGCAAGCCGGCATCGCCGACGTTCCCCCATCGGTCCACCGCCCGGAATACCGGTCCCTCGGCGAGTCCTGCCAAGGCGACCCACGCAAGATAGGCCCCGACCGGGCACAGAGTCCGCAGTGCGGGCGCCTTGAACGTCTTGCCGCGGGAACCCCGGTCACCTTTTGATTGAGAAAGGAAGCAAGTCATCCCTTGGCCAGATATAGCTTTGACGTTTTCAACCCGCAGGCGCGCGAGCTCGTCACCACGAAAACCACGCCAGAAACCCAGCAGGAGCAGGGCGCGGTCGCGGGTGTAGCGCAGCTGCTCCGGTTTGCGGCCGGCCAGCACGGCTGCCGCAATCGCTTCATCGAGCCATTGCGCGATCTGGCCTACCTGTTCCAGCTGGATCGGCCGTGCCTGCTTCTGCTGTGCAGGATGCAAGGCGCGGATCCCCTTCATAACTTTCGTGACGATTTGAGCCTTGGTAGTGTCCGGAAACCCATGCGCGTGGTGCCAGTCGGCGAGCGCCGCCAGGCGTTGCTGCAGCGTGCTAATCGACAGCATTTCGGCATGCTCGGCGAGATAGCGCGCAACGGTATCGGGGCTCGCCGGCAACAGACCGCCCCATTCGGCCTCGAAGTGCTGCAAGGCGGATCGGTAGCTGCGCTGCGTGTTCTCGCGCGTGGCTGCACGCGCATAGATTTCAACAGTACTCATGATGCGTTCAATCCGAAGGACGTCGCCGGCAGGGGGCAACTGTACGGTCACCCGGAATTTTAATGCCGAAATGGGTGCTCACACGAGATAATTCTTCATTATCCAACGTCTTCCGGCTGCCGATTCTAGATAGAAGACAGGTACTTTCCGTACGTACCACGGTAGTATGTAATTTGGTACGTTATTTCACGGAGAATCGTTATGGCGCGTGCTGGAGTATATTTTTCGGATGTTAAACGCGCTCGGGACGCTTTGGTCGCCAATGGACGGCATCCGTCCATTGACGCCGTCCGTGCCGCACCTGGGAACACCGGATCCAAGACGACGATTCACAAATATTTGCGGGAGATTGAAGCCGAGGAGGGCGGTCAGAAAGCTAGCGTTAGCGACGCCATCCAGGCCTTGGTTACCCAGCTTGCGGATCAGCTTCAGGGTGAAGCCGCCACTGAGGTCGAAGCGGTGCGCGCCCGAATGGCTGAACTGCAGAAGGCACACGAGCATGTCCAGGCTGCCATGGAATCGCAGCTGGTCGACGTGCGGCAAGCGCTGGAGGGAGTGTCCCGGCAATTGGCGTCGACCGAGCAGGCCTTGGCCGGGCTAAAGGACCAGCTTAGCCTCGAACAAATTGCCAGGCACACTGCGGAACAGCGCAGTCGCGATCTTGGCGAAAGACTCGCCGACGCCGAGCGGCACCAGGCATCACTCGAAGAAAAGCACCGGCATGCACGCGACTCGCTGGAGCACTATCGAACCTCCGCGAAGGAGCAACGCGAGCAGGAAAACCGACGCCACGAACAGCAGGTGCAGGGTTTGCAGGTCGAACTGAGGCAAGCGCAGCTCGCGGCCTCGATCAAGCAGGAAGAATTAACCAGGCTGAACAAGGAAGCCGCAGCGCTTGCAACCGAACTCGGCGCGAGTAAGCAGGCATTGCACCTCGAGCGGGAAGCCGCCCGGAGCCTCGCGCGGAAGGTCGAGCAGCTACAGGCTGGCGAGTCGCGCATAGCCGTGCTGGAGGCACAGCTTGCCGAGGGCCGGGCCCGGGCCGCCGAAGCTGAGCAGGAATCTGCACGGGTCGCGGAGCGTTGCACCGACCTCCGGCAGCAAATTGCCATGCTCGAAGTTCAGCTGGACGGCGCAAAAGGTGCGATCACGTTGGAGGAACGCCTGGCCAAGCTGGACAAGGCGGTATTCGGCACCGAGAGACCTGGACAGTCCGACGCCAAAGCTGCTGAAGCGGATTGATCGGCGGCGGCGGAAGAAAGATCGCGCCGTGATCCCGGTGCGGCGGGCCGCAGGATCGATCGCCGCAGCTATGCAGTTGAAGATTGCGGTCGCTCGCTCTAAGCTGAACGATTTCCTCAAGACCCATGCACTTGGAAGTGAATTTGTTAGATAGCCGCCGAATGGGGCATCTAACAAATTTACTTCCAAAAAAATATCAGATTTACTTCTGAGAGCTGAAAGCTCGACAATGTGCCTTGTCTAGTTTGTGTCCCCGGGCGGGAACTTCGCATAATCTATATTATGTCAAATAGCGTTTATGAAAAGGCGCTCAAACGCCCTCGGAGCAGCCCTACATGATCCCTTTCCCGTTCACCGACCCGATAATTTCGTCATAACGCTCGTTATCGGTCTTGTGCAGATAAGCCGCAGTGGTAGCGATATTCGCGTGCCCTGCGGTGTCCTGCAGCGTCTTCAATTGCACCCCATTGTTCGCATGGTTGGTCAGCATGCTGTGGCGCAGCCAGTGCGCCGACGCCTGGCGCAAGGTCGCCGCCATATCCCCGTCTCCCTGGGCATCGGCGGCGCGTGCGGCGTCGGCGAAGACGGCCTTGATTGCTTCAGACGCGGCCTCGTCGGTAATGCGCTGGAGTTCGCGCGAACGGCTGGACAGGACCAGCGGCATGCGGTCGGTGCGGCTGCTTTGCGGCAGAAGTTCGAAGGCCTGGCGATAGCTGCGGAAGGCATCCAGCATGTCCGGTGGTACCGGCAGGCGCCGCGGCTTGTTGCCTTTGCCGGTGACGTCCAGCCACCAGCGGCCGTTGCCTTCGCTGTAGATCGATCCCATGGAGGCGCTGACGATTTCGTTCAGGCGGGCGCCGGTGTGCGCAAAGGCGATGAGCAGGAAACGGTCGCGCGCGCGGCGCCTGAAAGCCGCTGGCGTGTCGGCCGGACGATTGGAAGCGGTTTCCAGGGCCAGTGCGATCGCGCCCTGGGTCAGGTAGCGCGTGATGCGGCTGGCCGACGGCGCCCGCACGTTGCGCACCAGCGCGCCCGGATTGCGCCGCAGATAGCCGGTCTGTTCGGCAAAGCCCATCAAGCCTTTGACCGCGATCATGGCCTGGCGTCGGCTTGAATCCGACAGCGGCCCGGTGAACGGCCGGTATTCGGGGTGGCTGCGCGGCCATTTGGTTTTCGATACCCAGCCTGGCGGCGGACTTTTGAGAAATTCCTTGTAATTGTTCAGGTCCGCAACACTCAGCTGGGCCAGGGTTTTCTTTGCTTCTTCGCGACACCAGGTGAGAAAGCGGAACAATTCCTTTTGCGTGTTTTGGATCGATTTCGCGCTCAGCTCGCCGTGGGCGATGAATTCGCGCGCCAGTTCGATGTCGGTGGCAGCTTCGGTGATGGCGTCGTCGGCCAGGCGGTACATCTTGACGTGCATACGCCCACTCTCTCCGGGCATGATCGCTTCCGGCTGGGACGGACCCAGGTCGATTGGCGTAAAGTCTGGCATACGATGCATTTTGCGAGCTGGAAGGGCTGTATCTATGTACAGTATAGCACCTGCAGCGCTTCGCTATTAAACTCGACAATATATTTGGTAATGTCGAGTTAAATAATCTGCCGGCGGGCCAAATCTTCGTGGCAGTTCATGATGTCAAGATATTCTATCCGAGCCGTTTTATCTGTCGTTTCGCCATTCAGCCAGCCGCCGTCGCCACCTGTCCGTCCACCTGACTGCGCAGGCACCTCGAGTCCCCGGATCTCGCAGTCATTCGCAAGCTGGCCTGCACCGAGTAAAGCCAGGACGATCGCGGTCGCACCTTACATCGTAAGCAATTCCTCTTTCCCGCCAGCTGGAGGTGGCGAACGTACGATTGCGCCGGCCGGTGACCCGTGGGCGAGAATGCCGACGACTCCCCTACTCCACGGCAACCGAGCTGCGGGACCTGGCGGCCTGCGCGGCGCCCGAGCGCGGACGAGGAGCTTATCATGCGGAACCACCTGGATCATGCTGCTGGAGCGGTGCTGCTGGGTTTATCGACGATCTCGGCAATCCTTTACATTACACCGAGCGTCCAGGCGCACTTCCCTTTCGTCGACAGGGAGTTCACCATCTCGACGGGGCGGCAAATTCCTGCAGAAATTGGCGGCCTTGCCCGATGTGAAGCGCAAGCGATATCGCCAAGGCATGGTGATTTGATGATGCCTGGCGGAAGGTAATCCGGCGCATGATTCAACCGTGTTTGCAGCCATCGCTGAGGTACGGGACAATGAGTCAAACGACAAGGTCAACCGAAAGGAGCACGCATGAGCATCACGGTAAAGAACACAACGCCGGACACCACCAAGGTCACCCTCTTCGGCGAACTGCAGGACGGTAGCTTCGACGCCAAGGTCATGGGCGAAACCGACGTCCCCTACACCCGCTATTGGGACAACGAGGTCGAGCAGCGCATGATCTACATCGAGCCCGATGCGGAGCAACTGAAAGCCATCCTGGCTGCCCTTAACGAGCGCCGCCTCACGATGGAGCAGCTGGTCGAATTCGGCGGCGCCGGCGGCGGCACCTCCGAAATCCCGGTCTGAGGAGCGGCAATGAGCAACGCGAACAGCACGGATCCGGGCGCCAGCCATACGTCCGGCAGCGGCGAATCGGTCACGATTGGCGTCGGCAACCCGACCAGCGGCGAGGAAGGCGCTACCCCCACCCATGAAACGATGCAGGAAACCGGCGGTAGCGGCGGTGAACAATTGACCCAGCCGAAGAACGAGGAAGTCGCGCCGCGCGCCCCGGTGTCCGGCGAGGCTGCCCGGCGCCAGCAGGACAGCGGCGCAAGCACGCTGGAAGGCGCCGGCAGCGATGCCACCGCGATTGGGCGTGGTTACCAGGACACCCGCAGCAGTCAGGCCGGCATCGCCGAGACAGGGTTGGGGACGCCGGAAACGGGCGGCAACCAGGACGAGCGCGACCTGGCGCCGCCGCGCAAGGAGTAAATCCCTTCGCTCAGGCGGCGTTCGCCACGCGCCGGCAAGTGCCGCTACAAGCGCGGCAGGCTTGCGTGCGAATCATGCGCTTTGCTCGACCGGCACCGCCGCATCGGCCGGCGCTTCGGACCCGGTTGCCAGGCGATGCCAGCTGCGCCAGGATATCGCGGCGTTCAGCCAGAAGCCGGCATAAAGAATGGCGGTGAGGTACAGGCCGCGGCTGGCATACAGCGGCACGGCGATGCTGTTCACCAGCAGCCAGAAGCCCCAGTTCTCGACGCGGCGCTGCATCATGAGGATCTGGCCGATGATGGAGAACACCAGTACGGTCGAGTCGGGGAAAGGCGCGTAGGCATCGGTATGGAAATACAGCAGCCCGCCATAGGCGGCTGTACCGGCGATGCCGAACAGCGTGGTGACGATCAGGCCGGCGCGGCTGGCGCGGGTAATGGGCAGCGGCTTGCCGTGGGCGCCACGCAGCCATTTCCACCAGCCGTAGAATCCGCTGGCGACGAAGAAGACCTGCAGGGCGACGTCGGCGTACAGGCGTTCCTGCGCGAACAAGGCGCCGAACAGCGCGCAGCCAATGATGCCGGACCACCAGGTGTGGACGCTGTTGCGCCCGGCCAGCACGATAGCGAGCGCGGTAAATATATTGGCCGCGATTTCGAGCGGGCCGATCATCGATTGCCGCCCGGGCCACTTTTGCCGATCAGCGTGCTCTGCCCGTTCAGCTTCATGCATGCTCCTTATTCAAGAAGCATGTACTCTACGCCAGCCGCCGTATTTCTTGCAAGAGAGTTATTGCAAGAGGGTAATTCATTGCTGCGGCATGGATGCCTTGCTGCTTAAAGCTTGATGGTCGCGTGTTCGCTGTCCAGGTCCGGCTTGTTGCCGGTGATGGCCGCCTTGGCCATTGCGAACAGCTGCACCATCTTGCTGTCGTGGTTATCCCAGTATTCGGCGCTGTGCGGATCGACGCGGATCAGCACGGCATGCTCGTCATCCGGGCCGGCCGGGAACCAGGCCTGGGCACCGGCGTTCCACTTGCTGCGGATGAGTTCGCGGTCGACCACGCGTTCGGCAGTGCCGCTGATCGATACGTACAGGCTGTCCTCGGGCCTGGTGAAGGCCAGGTTGACCAGTGGGCGGTGGCCGATGCATTGCCACAGGCCGGTCAGCGTCGAGGTGAAGAACCAGATGCCGCCGTCGCTGTCGACCTCTTCCTTGGTCATCGGTTGGCTGAGCAGGTGGCCGTGGGCGTCCTGCCAGGTAAACATCGGGAAACGGACGTCTCCGATCTTGGCCGCCAGGGCGGCGACTTTATCGCTGTCGTGCGTGCTCATGGTATGTGTCCTCATGGTGTCGTATATGGTTGAGCTGCCATTGTGCGCAGGATTGCGATTCTCGTCCGTGCGGCGCCGAACATGGCGCGGATGGCACGTTATGGCTGAATTCGATCCGCATGATCGGCCGCCCGTTTGCTCTATCAATGCAATTTTTGAGACCAGTCAACGGTCCAGGAGAGCGGGAAAAATGCCGGATTGCAGCGCCATATAATGAAGCGATGCGCCAGATTGCCGTGCGCACCGCCGCCAACGAGCATGGAGCAGCCCCCAGATGACCCGCCTCGACCGCCATGCACCGCCTGTCACGGCATTTGCGCACGCCGGCCGCTCTGCACCCCGGGCCGGCGGATGAAACATGGGCGCCAACCATCCTGCAGGGGTTCCGATGGCCGCACCGGGCGAGCGGCAGCGCCTGGTCGTGCATCTTGTGGAAGCACTCGATAGCGCCAACCTCGAAAACGGCCTGCTGAGCCTGATCCGCCACCTGCCCGCCGAGCGCTACCGCCATGCCATCGTCTGCCTGCACGACCGCGGCGACTACCAGGCGGGCATGCGCGAGCACGGCGTCGACGTCGTGAACCTGCACAAGGCCGACGGCCGCGACCTGCTGCACTACCTGCGCATGTTCCGCGTGCTGCGGCGGCTGCAGCCCGACCTGATCCACACCCGCAACCGTTCCGGCCTCAAGGCCCAGTTCGTCGCGGCGCTGGCCGGCGTGCCGCTACGCGTGCATGCCGAGCACGGCCACCAGCCCGGCGAGACCGATGACGGCCGCACGCGCCTGTCCATCGGCGCGCGGCTGCAAGCCTGGCTGCTGCAGCGTTTGCTGTGTCCTCTCATCGACCACTTCATTGCCGTTAGCAGCGAGCTCGAGCAATGGCTGGTGGAGTCGGTCGGCGCCGAACCTGGGCGCGTATCGCAGATCGCGAACGGCGTCGACAGCGTGCAATTCCATCCGCGCCTGGGCCCGCCCGCGGCGGTCGGGCCGCCCGGCTACATGTCCGACAATGCCTTCGTCATCGGCAGCGTGGGCCGGATGGACGATGGCGCCAACCATGCGACGCTTGTCGAAGCCTTCCTGCGCCTGATCGCGTCGCCCCATCCTGCGCACGCCCGCTTGCGCCTGCTGATCGTCGGCGATGGCCCTGCCCGCGCCGAGTGCCAGGCGCTGCTGAATCGCGCCGGCGCCGCCCAGCGTGCCTGGCTGCCGGGCACGCGCGCCGACATCGCCCAGTTGATGCGTGCGATGGACGTATTCGTGTTGCCCGCCCTCGCCGAAGACCGCTCCAACAGCATCCTGGAAGCGATGGCAAGCGGGTTACCCGTGGTGGCGACGGCGGTGGGCGGCAATACCGAGCTGGTGCACCCCGGCTTCACCGGCATTTTGGTGCCGCCGATGTCGCCCGAACTGCTCGCCTCGGCCATCGCCGATTATTGCCGGATCCCGGAAATGGCGGTGCGCCATGGAGCACGGGCACGGAGCCAGGTCATCGCCCGGCACAGCATGCCGGCCATGGCGCGCGATTACCTGGCCGTGTACGACACGCTGATCGATTCGCTGACCAACAGCTTCGACATGCGCACCGGGCGCGCCACGGCCGATGACGATGGTGGCCGGCGGAGCCCTTGATGCGCGTGCTGCACCTGCTCGATCCGGCCGTGCTCAGGCGCACGGAGTACCGCAGCCGGACCGTCGCGCTGGTCGATGCCTTGCGCGGCCAGGGCGTGCAGACCGTGCAGCTGGCCGCTCCCGCCGCCTTCGGTGCGGATGAGGACAGCCTGGAGCTGGATGGCGCCCTGCCCGCCTGGCATGTGTACCGGACGCCGGCGCCAGCCTGGCCGCGCTCGCTGCCGCGGGCGTGTCGATCGGGCCTGCAGCTTGCCGCGTCGAGTGCGGCACTCTTGCTGAGACTGCGCCGGCTGGCGCGCCTGACCCGTCCCGATCTGATCCATGTTCATGCGGCTAGCGGGAGCGTGGTCGCCTTGCCTGCGCTGGCCACCTTTGCTGCCGCGGGTTTGCGGTCCCTGCCGCTGGTCGTCGAGGCCGATCGCCGCACTATCGGCGTCGCTGCCGCGCCACGCCGGATGGAACACTGGGCCCTGGGGCGGGCGGCGGCGCTGACGGCGTCCAGCCTGGAAATGCGTGCGGCGCTGCGCGCGGCCGGCATCGCTTGCCGCCGCATCGCCGTCATTCCGGCCGCAAGCGAACTCGCCGGGATGCCGCGCGTCGAGCGCCAGCCGGCCGGCCTGGAAGGTGCGCCGCTGCTGGCCTTTGCCGGACAGCTCGACCATGCGAGCGGCATCGGCCTGCTGCTGGACGTATTCGCCACGCTGCGCAAGCGCCAGCCGGCCTTGCGCCTGGTGGTGGCCGGCGGCGGTCCGGGCGTGGACGCACTGGCCCAGCGCATCGGCGTACCTGACGTCCGCGGTCATGTCGTCATCACCGGCAGGCTGTCGGCGCGCCGTGCGGCCGACGTGTTGCCGCGTGCGGACATCGCCGTGTTCCCGGGCTTGCCGGGCGCAGGCGAGGCGCTGGCTCCATCACGTCATCTGTTGAATGCGCTGGCCCAGGGCTGCGCGGTCGTCGCGTCCGACATCGCCTGCCACCGCGAGCTGCTGGTCCACGGTCACAGTGCGATGCTGTTCCCGGCCGGCAGCCGGCGCGCGCTGGTCGAGCTCCTTGCGGATCTGCTGCGGCGGCCCGAACGCCGCCTCGCACTCGGGCGCGCGGCGCAACAGCTGGCCGCGGTGCGCCTTAGCTGGTCGGAGACGGCGTCATGCTACCGGACCCTGTATCAGGATGTGCTCGCTGCGAGCCAGCCTGATCGCCGTGAAAGAAAATTTCGTCACCGGCAATAAAATGGAATTTTTTATCATCAAGTCCTACCGGCCGATCAGCTTCTCACCCAATCGCGATCCCAAATAGTCTATAGTGATGCCTCCTTACAACTAACGTACCGGCCTTGACGAAGCTGTCGCGCAAAGCTGTCGCGGGCCCACACTACAGAAATGAAATTCGATGTAGCAATCGTCGGCAGCGGCCTGGCCGGCCTGTCGGTCGCCCTGCACCTGGCCCAGACGCGCAAGGTCGCAATCATTTCCAAACGCGAGCTGCTGGACGGGGCCAGCAACTGGGCCCAGGGCGGGATCGCCGCCGTGCTCGATTCGGGCGACAGCCACGACCAGCACATCGCCGACACCCTGGTCGCCGGTGCCGGCCTGTGCGATGAAGCCGCCACCCGCTACATCGTCGAGCACGGCCGCGAAGCCATCGAATGGCTGATCGAGCAAGGCGTGCCCTTCACCCGCGATGAAACTGCCGAACTCGGCTTCCACTTGACGCGCGAAGGCGGCCACAGCCAGCGGCGCATCATCCACGCCGCCGATGCCACCGGCCACGCCGTGCAGGTGACGCTGGAACAAAAGGTGCGCGCCCATCCGAACATCAGCTTGTTCGAACACCATTGCGCCATCGACGTCATTACCTCGGACAAGCTGACGCCGACCGGCGTTCACAGCGGCGCCCCGTCGCTGGTCGGCCAGCCGCGCTGCCATGGTCTTTACGTGCAGGACGAAACCAACGGCAAGGTACTGACCTTCGAAGCGGAACACACCGTCCTGGCCACGGGCGGTGCCGGCAAGGTCTATTTATATACGACGAATCCGGACACGGCCACCGGCGACGGCATTGCAATGGCATGGCGCGCCGGTTGCCGCGTGTCGAACATGGAGTTCATCCAGTTCCACCCGACCTGCCTGTACCACCCCTATGCGAAATCCTTCCTCATCAGCGAAGCGGTGCGTGGCGAAGGCGGCCTGCTGAAACTGCCGCCGGAAGCCGGGGCCGCGGGCGCTACCCGCTTCATGCCGGCCCACGACGAACGCGGCGAGCTGGCCCCGCGGGACGTGGTGGCGCGTGCCATCGACTTCGAGATGAAGAAGCGCGGCCTCGATTACGTGCACCTGGACATCACCCACCAGCCGCCGGAATTCATCAAGGAACATTTCCCGACCATTTATGCGCGCTGCCTGGAGCTGGGCATCGACATCACCAGGCAGGCGATCCCGGTCGTGCCGGCGGTGCACTTCACCTGTGGCGGCGTGGTTACAGATATGGCCGGCCGCACCGACATCCCCGGCCTGTACGCAGTCGGCGAGACGGCGTATACCGGCTTGCACGGTGCCAACCGCCTGGCCAGCAATTCCCTGCTGGAATGCCTGGTCGTGGGCCGCGCCTGTGCTCGCCATATCGCGGCGGCCGGGCCAGCCGAAGCGCCTGTGTTGCCGCCGTGGGACGAAAGCCGCGTGACCAATGCCGACGAGGAAGTCGTGATCGCCCACAACTGGGACGAACTGCGCCGCTTCATGTGGAATTACGTCGGCATCGTGCGGACCACGAAGCGCCTGGAGCGCGCCCAGCACCGCATCAAGCTGCTGAAGGAAGAGATCGACGAGTATTACCGCAATTTCCGCGTCACCAATGACTTGCTGGAATTGCGCAACCTCGTCGAGGTGGCCGGCCTGATCGTCCGCAGCGCCTTGTCGCGTCACGAAAGCCGCGGCCTGCACTATTCGCGCGATTATCCGGACACGCTGCCCAAGGCGCTGCCCAGCGTCCTGACGCCACGCCGGCGCTGATGGCCGCGCCAATGGCCGACCAGAAGCTCAGGCCTTCCACCGTCCTGCTGCTGAGCGTGCCGCCGCTCATGTGGGCGGGCAACGCCATCGTCGGCCGCCTGGTGCGCGAGGCCGTGCCGCCCATGACGCTGAACCTGCTGCGCTGGACCATCGCGCTGGTCGTGCTGCTGCCGCTGGGCCGCGCGGCGTTCCGGCATGGCAGTGGCGTGCTGCAGCACTGGCGCCGCTATGCGCTGCTGGGTCTGCTGGGCATCGGGATGTACAACTCCTTGCAATACCTGGCGCTCCAGAGCTCGACCCCAATCAACGTCACCCTCGTGGCGTCCGGGATGCCGGTGTGGATGATGCTGGTCGGCCGCCTGTTCTTTGGTGTGCAGCTGCGGCGCTGGCAAGTCGTGGGGGCGCTGCTGTCGATTCTCGGCGTACTGGTGGTCTTGTGCCGTGGCGATCTTGAGCAGCTGCTCGGCCTGCGCCTGGTCCTTCTACAGCTGGATGCTGCTGCAGCCGAAGGATGTGCCGGCCCTGCGCAGCGACTGGGCCGCCTTCCTGCTCACGCAGGTGGCCTATGGTCTGCTGTGGTCGGGCCTGTTCAGCGGCGTCGAATGGTCGCTCGGGGCGTCGCAGGTCGCCTGGAGTCCGGCGGTGCTGGCGGCCTTGCTGTTCGTGGCACTGGGGCCGGCGGTGCTGGCGTATGCGCTGTGGGGCGCAGGCGTGCGCCGTGCCGGACCGAGCATTGGCGCCTTCTTCGTGAACCTGACGCCGCTGTTCGCGACCCTGCTCTCCACGGCCGTGCTCGGCGAGTGGCCGCATGCGTATCACGCGCTCGCCTTTGGCCTGATCGTGGGCGGGATCGTGGTGTCGGCCAGGCGCTGAGCACTCAGCCAGAGCGTCACTCGGGCGTCATCGAAGCCGCGCAGGATGTTACGATCCCATGCGAAGGAGAACCCACGATGGCCGAAGCATTCCCCCCTCACGATCAAGCCCATGAGCACGCCGCCAGGATCGCCGACTTCCTCGACGGCCACCCGCGCGCCCTGGTGTTGACTGGCGCCGGGCTGTCCACCGCCTCCGGCATCCCCGATTACCGCGACCTCGATGGCACCCGCCGCGGCAAGCAGCCGATCCATGGCCCGGATTTCCGCAAATCGGCCTACGTGCAGCGCCGCTACTGGGCGCGCAGCATGATCGGCTGGCCGGTGCTGTCGCGTGCGCGGCCGAACGCCGGTCACCTCGCCATCGCCGGCCTGGAAGCGATTGGCCGCGTCGGCTCGGTGCTGACCCAGAACGTCGACGGCTTGCACGGCCAGGCCGGCAGCCACAGCGTGCTCGAGCTGCACGGCAATATCCACTCCGTCGTTTGCCTGGAGTGTGCGGCGCTGTTCCCGCGCGCCTTTATCCAGGCCCAGCTGGAAGACCTGAATCCGCAGATGCTAGGCGCCAACGCCACGCCGCTCCCGGACGGCGACGCCTCCGTGGAACCGGCCGAGCTGGCCGATTTCCGCCTGCCCTGGTGCACCTGCTGCGGCGGCACCCTGATGCCGAACGTGGTCTTTTTCGGCGACAACGTCCCGCCTGCACGCACCGCCATCGCCCTGGCGCAGATGGAGCGAGCCGACGCCCTGCTGGTCGTCGGCTCCTCGCTGATGGTGTACTCGGGTTTCCGCTTCTGCCGCATGGCCCAGGCGGGCGGCAAGCCAATCGCCGCCATCAACCTTGGCCGCACGCGTGCGGACGACCTGCTCGACATCAAGATCGAAGAATCCAGCGAACGCGTATTGCCCCTGGCGCTGCAACTCTTGAGCGAAGGCGGCGCTCCAAGGCATACGCCATCCATCCAACTCGACGGAGGACACTTGTGAACGAACGTTTCTACGGCAATTCGGGCGGCTTCAAAGGCTGGCAAGCCGGCGCTCTGCTTGCGGGCCTAAGCCTGGCCGCGACCTGCTTATATGTGCGGGCCAAGACCCGGCAAGCGGAAGCCGACAACCCGCCGCAGGGCCGTTTCGTCGACGTCGACGGCGTGCGCCTGCATTATGTGGAGCGTGGCAGCGGACCGGTCCTGGTGCTCCTGCATGGCAATGGCGTGCTGGCCAACGATTTCGAGAACAGTGGCTTGCTGGACAAGGCGGCGGAGCACTATCGTGTGATCGCCTTCGACCGCCCCGGCTTCGGCTACAGTGAACGTCCGCGCACCACGGTCTGGACGCCGCAGGCCCAGGCGCGCCTGCTGCACCACGCGCTGCAGGAACTCGGTGTCGATTCCGCGATCGTGCTCGGCCATTCCTGGGGCACCCTGGTTGCGCTGTCGATGGCACTGGACCTGCCCGGCTTTGTGCGCGGGCTGGTGCTGCTATCCGGTTATTACTATCCGAGCTGGCGGCCAGATGCGCCATTACTGTCCGGGCCGGCGATACCGGTGCTGGGCGACTTGATGCGCTACACGGTGTCGCCGCTGTTGACGCGCATGCTGTGGCGCCCGCTCACCAAGGCCGTGTTCTCGCCGCAGCCGGTGGATGCGCGTTTCCACCGGACGCCGGCCTGGATGATGCTGCGGCCGCAGCAGTTGCGCGCCAGCGCAGCGGAAAGCGCCCTGATGATTCCGGCGGCTGCATCCCTGGCCAAGCGCTATCCGGAACTGCAGGTGCCTGCGGTGGTCATTGCCGGCACGCGTGACAAGATCGTCGATTTCGGCCATAACTCGGAGCGGCTGAGCGAGCGCCTGCCGCATTGCGAGCTGCGCCTGCAGCCCGGCGTGGGACACATGACGCATTATGCGCATCCGGAACAGGTATTGGCGGCGGTGGAGTCGATTGCGGCGCAGGCTGGGGAGACGCTGTTCCGCCACAATTCGCGCGATGAAGCCCTGGCCCGGGCGGGGGAAAGCGGTGTGTAAGGTTCAACCGGCTTCGGATTAAACGTGACGCGTCACGCGAGCTTGATCTGAACACGTGGACGACTCTGCCATCCACGTGTTCAGGCACCGCCTTGATAATCGTGATGCGTCACGAAAACTAGATCAGCTGATAATCCGTAAGGAGTAATCGGTCGCCCGCACATCCTTGGTCAGGCTGCCGATCGAGATGCGATCGACACCAGTCTCGGCAATCGCCCGCACAGTCTGCATATTGATACCGCCCGAAGCCTCCAGCAGCGCCCGCCCGTCATTGATGCGCACTGCTTCACGCATCATGTCTAGATCAAAATTATCCAGCAGCACGGACACTGCCCCAGCCGCCAGCGCCTCTTCCAGCTCGGCGATCGACTCCACCTCGACCTGCACCGTCACGCCCGCGTCCAGGGCGGCGGCCGCCCGCAAGGCTGCCGTGATCCCACCGGCAGCCGCAATGTGGTTTTCCTTGATCAGGATGCCATCGTACAACGCCATCCGTTGATTGGCACCGCCGCCAACGCGCACCGCGTACTTTTGCGCCTGGCGCAGGCCAGGCATGGTCTTGCGGGTGTCGAGGATCTGTGCGCGGGTGCCGGCGACGACGTCGACGTACACCCGGGTGGCGGATGCCACGCCCGACAGCAGTTGCAGGAAGTTCAGCGCCGAGCGCTCGGCGGTCAGCAGCGAACGCGGCGAGCCTTTGATCGTGCACACGACCGAATCCGCGGCCATCAAATCGCCTTCGGCGTACTGCCAGTCGATCTCGATATCCTGGTCGATGGCCAGCATGATGCCTTCGAACCAGGGTGCACCGCACAGCACGGCCTGTTCGCGCACGATGACGCGCGCTTTCACTCGCGGCTGCTCGGGCACCAGCTTGCCGGTCAGGTCGCCGCTGCCGACGTCTTCCAGCAGCGCGGCCAGCAGGTTCTGTTCGAAAGCGGCCTGCAGCTTGTCATCGAACCGAGCGTCGAACTTATCGTCAGCAGCAAAAGGGTTGCGCAAATTGCTCATGCCGGGCCGATTCCATTAAACAGTGTGCTTTCTTGTTCGAGCGCGCCAGTCGGCAGCGCCTTGGCTTTTTTCGCCGCCGCGAAATCGAGCATGCGGTCGATCGCGCGCTTGGCTTGCTTTCCGGTTTCCGGGTCGACGACGATTTCGTTGTTGCCCTTCTCCAGCACCTCGGCCAGGTTCTGCAAACCATTCATCGCCATCCACGGGCAATGCGCGCAGCTCTTGCAGGTAGCGCTGTTGCCGGCGGTGGGCGCTTCGATCAGCACCTTCCCCGGTGCCGCCATGCGCATCTTGTGCAGGATGCCGTTGTCCGTGGCGACGATGAAGTGGGTCGCGTCCATGGTCTGGGCGGCGTGGATCAGCTGGGTGGTCGAGCCGACCACGTCGGCCTGTTCGACCACGTTGCCCGGCGACTCCGGATGCACCAGCACTTTAGCGTTCGGGTATTCGGCGCGCAGCAAATCGAGTTCTATGCTCTTGAATTCGTCATGCACCAGGCAGGAACCCTGCCACAGCAGCATGTCGGCACCGGTCTTCTTCTGGATATAGGAGCCCAGGTGACGGTCCGGTGCCCACAGGATCTTCTTGCCTTCCTTGTGCAGCGCCTCCACGATGTCCAGACCGATCGACGAAGTCACCATCCAGTCGGCGCGCGCTTTCACGGCGGCGCTGGTGTTGGCGTAGACGACCACGGTGCGGTCCGGATGCTGGTCGCAGAAGGCGGCGAACTCATCGGCCGGGCAGCCCAGGTCGAGCGAGCACGTCGCATCCAGGTCCGGCATCAGGATGGTTTTTTCCGGACTCAGGATTTTCGCCGTCTCGCCCATGAAGCGCACGCCGGCCACCACCAGGGTCTTGGCCGGATGGTCGCGGCCGAAGCGCGCCATTTCCAGCGAGTCGGACACGCAGCCGCCAGTTTCCTCGGCCAGGTCCTGCAGGTCGGCGTCCACATAATAGTGGGCCACCAGCACCGCTTCCTTTTCTTTCAACAGGCGCCGGATGCGCTCCTTGAGCGTATTCTTTTCGGCGATTTCCAGCGGCGACGGCGTACGGGCCCAGGCCTCGGCGGTCGAGCAGACGCCGCCGACCGGGCGGTCGTATTCGAAGGTTTTGATGGGGGCAATGGTGTTCATGGCAAGCTTATCGCATGAAAAACGGTGTCGTCGGCAAAACGCGGGATGGGCACGCCGTGCCGGTCCCGCGTTTATGTTATGCGTCACGAAAATTAATTCAGACCCTGGCTGGTCAAATATTCCTCATAATTGCCGCGGAAGTCCACGACCTCGTTTTCCTTCACTTCGAGGATGCGCGTCGCCAGCGAAGACACGAATTCGCGGTCGTGCGAAACGAAGATCAGGGTGCCGGCATATTTGTCCAGCGCCACGTTCAGCGATTCGATCGATTCCATGTCCATGTGGTTGGTCGGCTCGTCCATCAGCAGCACATTGTGACGGCCCAGCATCAGCTTACCGTACATCATGCGTCCCTTCTCGCCACCGGACAGCACGCGCACCGATTTCTTGACTTCGTCGCCGCCGAACAGCAGGCGTCCCAGGATCGAGCGCACCGCCTGGTCGTCGTCGCCTTCCTGGGTCCAGTTGCCCATCCAGTCGGTCAGGTTGGCATCCAGCGCGAATTCCTCGGTCGGATCCTGCGGCATGTAGCCCGGATTGGCGTTCTCGGCCCACTTGATGCGGCCGGTGTCGGCGTCCAGGCCGGTGATTTCGTGACCGCCGATGCAGCGCAGCAGCGTGGTTTTACCCGCACCGTTGGCGCCGATGATGGCGACGCGCTCGCCGGCTTCGACCATGATCGAGAAGTTTTTAAATAACTGGCGCTCGTAGGCTTTCGAGATGGTCTCGGTCTCCACCGCCAGGCGGTGCAGCTTCTTCTCGCCCTCGAAGCGCACGAAGGGATAGGCGCGCGACGACGGTTTGAATTCCTCGATCTTGATCTTGTCGATCTGCTTGGCGCGCGAGGTCGCCTGGCGGGCCTTGGATTTATTCGCCGAGAAGCGGCGCACGAAGTCCTGCAGCTCGGCCACTTTTTCCTTGGCCTTGGCGTTGTTCGCCAGCTGCTGGTTGCGTGCCTGGGTCGAGGCTTCCATGTAGTCGTCGTAATTACCCGGATATACCTTCAGGGTGCCGTAATCCATGTCGGCGACGTGGGTACAGACCGAGTTCAGGAAGTGGCGATCGTGCGAGATGATGATCATCGTCGAGTTACGCTGGTTCAGCATGTCGCCGAGCCAGCTGATCGTGTGGATGTCCAGGTTGTTGGTCGGTTCGTCCAGCAGCAGGATGTCCGGATCCGAGAACAGGGCCTGGGCCAGCAGCACGCGCAGCTTCCAGCCGGGGGCCACGGCGCTCATCAGTCCCTGGTGCAGGTCGGTGCCGATGCCCAGGCCCAGCAGCAGTTCGCCGGCGCGCGCTTCGGCCGAGTAGCCGTCGTATTCCGCGACCTTGCCCTCGAGCTCGGCGGCTTTCATGTAATCGTCGTCGGTGGCATCCGGATTGGCGTAGATGGCGTCGCGCTGGGCGATCGCTTCCCACAGCTCGGTGTGGCCCATCATGACCACGTCCAGCACACGCGTATCTTCGTAGGCGAACTGGTCCTGGCGCAGCTTGCCCAGGCGCTCGCCCGGATCCAGGGAGACGTTGCCGCCGGACGGCTCGAGGTCGCCGCCGAGGATCTTCATGAAGGTCGACTTGCCGCAACCGTTGGCGCCGATCAGGCCATAGCGGTTGCCGTCGCCGAATTTGACGGAGATGTTCTCGAACAGCGGCTTGGCGCCGAACTGCATCGTAATATTGGCTGTGGATAGCACTGGACTTACCTTCCTGCAGAGTTGATGGCGGTGGCGTTGCACATCCGTGGCGCGATGTCGCCGATGATGTCGCCTGATTAACCGTACATTTTACCATCGCGGCCTCCAGCCGGGGTGGCGTCCCTCGGCAAGCCGCTTGCGCCTGTCGATACGCGCCGCGGATTCGCTCAGCCGGCGCGCAGGGTCGGGTAATCGGACAGCGTCAGGGTCCAGCCCGAAGCGTCGGACACCAGCCGCCCCTGCGCCCCGAACGGGATCGTCACCCGGCGCGGGATATGGCCGAATTCGAGGCCGGTCAGCACCGGGCACGGCAGGGTCTGGCGCAGGTAGGCCAGCATCTGCGCGAAATCGTAGCCATTGTCCGCTGGCGAGAGGCGGTAGCCGGAAAAATCGCCCAGCACGATCGCCTGCTGGCGTGCCAGCACGCCGGCGTGCATCAATTGCAGCAACATGCGCTCGATCCGGTACGGGTGCTCGGCGATGTCTTCCAGGAACAGGATGCCGCCGTCGACCGGCGGGAAGTATTCGGTGCCGAGGACCGACATGATCATCGCCAGGTTGCCGCCCCAGACCGTGCCCGTCACGTCCAGCCCTGGATTGCCGTCTGCCTGTGCGGCCACCTTGTGCGTCGGTCCGGCAAGGCAGCGCCAGAAATCGTCGAGTGTGAAAGCGACCGGCTCGGCGGCGCCGAAATCGCCCGCGAACATCGGCCCGGCATAGCTGAGCGCGCGCGTCTTGGCATACAGGGCCATCTGGAAGGCGGTGACGTCGGAATAACCGACGAAGATCTTGCCGCTGGCCGCCATGCGTTCGAAGTCGATCTCCGGCAGCAGGCGCGTCATGCCGTACTGGCCGCGGATCGCCATCACGACCTGCACGTCGGGGTCGGCGGCGGCGGCGTTCATCTGGGCCAGGCGGCCGGCATCGCTGGCGCCGAAACGCTGATGGCGCGCGGCGTGCTCATAATAATTGTGGACCAGGATGCCCTGGGCTTCGAGGCGAGCGATGCCGCGCGCCATGGCTTCGGGATCGGACGCGTAGCCGCCCGGCGCAATCAAGGCAATACCAATAGGTTTGGATGTCACTGTTTGACGAATAGCCGCGGTGTTGAGTCGGGCGTCATCTTACCGTGGGCATGGGCGTCGATCAAGGCAAGCAAGCGTTCCAGCAGTTGCAGCGGCAAGTCATGGCCCATGCCTTCGATGACTTCAAGGCGGGCGCCGGGAATCGCCTTGGCAGTGTCGACGCCGCAGGCCAACGGTACCATGGGATCGGCGGCGCCATGGATCACCAGCGTGGGGGCGAGCACGGAGCGCAGTTGCGGCGTGCGGTCGCCGCAGGCAGTCACGGCCAGCATCTGGCGCGCGATCCCGCCCGGGCAGCAGCTGCGGCGCAAGGCGCGCGCCACGCGCCGCCGCAGGTGTTTTTCGGCGGTCGGATAAGACGGGCTGGACATCGCCCGCAGCAGTTGCACGCCATGTTCGATCATGGCCTCGACGTCGCCGTCGGTGCCGGGACGGCGCAGCAAGGCGCGCCTCACGGCATGGGTCGGGCCGGGCAAGCCGCGGCGGCCGCTGCTCGACATCATCGAGGTCAGGCTCGATACGCGCGACGGGAACTTCGCCGCCATCACCTGCCCGATCATGGCGCCCATCGACACGCCGACCACGTGGGCACGCGCGACACCCAGCGCGGACAGCACGCCCACTGCATCGTCCGCCATGTCTTCAAGCCGATATGGCGGGCGCAGCGGCAGGTGCAGTTTGGCCCGCAGCCAGGCCAGCGCCAGGCTGGGCGTGCCGGCGTGTTCGAACTTGGTGGACAGGCCGCAGTCGCGGTTGTCGAAGCGGATCACGTAGAAGCCGAGGTCGGCCAGGCCATCGACGAACTCGTCGGGCCAGGAGCTGAGTTGCAGTCCCAGCCCGTTGATCAGGAGGAGTGGCACGGATTTCGGATCGCCCGCGGTGTCGAAGGCGATGCGGATGCCGTTGGCGTTCAGGCTGGGCATCGTTCAGGCTGACTGAATGGGATGTGCTGGGTTCAAAGGGAGCTTTCGTGCCGCAAAGTGCGACGCGAAATCAGCATACCATTTTCACCAGACGATGCGCGATTCAGTTGTCCGCTTGCTTTTCAGCTTCGGCGATTGGCTGCGGGGCCAGCCGGCGCCGTGCCGCGGCGGCGCGGCGTTCGGCGAAAAAGCCCTTCAGCATGGCGCCGGCTTCGTCCGCCAGCACCCCGCCGGCGATGGCGGTATGGTGGTTCAATTGCTCCAGCGCGAACAAGTCCAGCACCGAGCCGCAGACCCCGGTTTTAGGGTCGCCGGCGGCATACACCACGCGCGCCAGGCGCGCATGCATCATGGCGCCGGAACACATCGCGCAGGGCTCCAGCGTCACGTAAAGCTGGCAGCCCGGCAGCCGGTAATTGCCGAGCTTGTCGGCGGCGGCGCGCAAAGCCATGATTTCGGCGTGGGCGGTGGGGTCGTGACGGCCAATCGGCTGGTTGTAACCGGTGGCGATGACTTCACCATCCTTGACCACCACGGCGCCAACCGGCACCTCGCCTTCGCGCCAGGCCTTTTTCGCTTCCAGCAGGGCGAGCCCCATGAAGTGCTGGTCTGCGGTGCGGGCGCCATCGTCGGGTCCGCCCGGGATCGCGGCGTCAGGCGGGCACGGATCGGTCGCCATTAGCCCTCGCTGATCTCGGCCCAACAGTTCGGGGTTTCGTGCAGCACCAGTTTCTGCAGGCGCAGGCCGGTACCATAGCGGTCGGTGTAGGCTGCCTTGAGGATGTTCCAGGCGACTTGCGCCAGGTTTTCGACGGTCGGGATGCGGTCGATCACCACGGTCTTGTGACCCGGGAGCGATTGCAGGAAGGCGTACACGGCCTCGTCCTTTTCGTAGACCAGGAAGGCATGGTCCCAGACGTCGACCAGGTGCTCTTTCGCCAGGGCCTTGATGTCGGAAAAATCCATAATCATGCCATTGTCGGAATTGCCTTCGACATCGATGACGGCGCCGGTCAGCGTGATCTCCAGGGTGTAGCGGTGGCCGTGCAGGTTGCGGCACTGGCTCTTGTGGTCGGGGATGCGGTGGCCGGCATCGAATTCGAGTTTGCGCGTGATCGTGAGCATTGCTGTTTCTATTCTGGGTTCAGGGGATTTGCAGGAGTTTGTGGGTCTGGATGCTGAGCTTCCACTTCGGATTGCGGCGGCAAGTCTCGATCGCCAGCCTGGTATTGAAGGCGGCCAGCGGCCCGTCCATCGGCTGGACGTAGAAATTCTCGAAATCCAGGCCTTCGTAGGCGGCCAGGTCTTGTCCCGACTGCGGGATCACGACCTTGATTTCATTGCCCTTGCCGACCACCAGCTTGCTGCCCATCTTCGGGCTGACGCAAATCCAGTCGACGCCATCCGGCACCGGTAGCGTGCCATTGGTCTCGATGGCGATGGTGAAGCCGCGCGCATGCATGGCGTCGATCAGGGCCGCGTCCAGCTGCAGCAGCGGCTCGCCGCCGGTGAACACCACGTACTTGCTGGCCGGGTAAGTGACCGGCCACAGGCTGTCGATCTCGGCCGCCAGCGTGACCGCGTCCTTGAATTTGCCGCCGCGTTCGCCGTCGGTGCCGACGAAATCGGTGTCGCAGAACTGGCAGATCGAGGTGGCGCGATCAATCTCACGGCCGGTCCAGAGGTTGCACCCGGAAAAACGGCAGAACACGGCGGGACGCCCGGCATGGGCGCCTTCGCCCTGCAAGGTATAGAAAATCTCTTTGATGCTGTAAGTCACAGTAAGTTTCGCTCAGGCTTCTCGTAACCCTCCATTATAGCGCTTGCAGCCGGCCCTGCAGCAGACCCGCCGATTTTTGCCTGCCGATGGCCTGGTCATCGTTATTGAGAATAAGCAACATATTTCCGTTCGGAAAACCGTAATCTTCAATACGGAATCGTCCTAACGGATTCGTCCGAAACCTCGCCTAACCCGGTCGGAAACCCGCCATGAAGACACTGATACACCCGACGATGCGCGCTGCACTCGGTGTCCTGCTGCTCCTGGCGATGTGGCAGATCGCGGCCGAAAGTGCCGGCTGGACCGCGCTCTCTGGCGGCATGCATGCCAGTGTACTGCTGCTGGCGGCGATTGCCGCCCTGCTGGGCACGCTGTACCGACGCATGCGCAGCGAAGACCGCGTCCTACGGCTCGAAGCCGATCTGTGCCGGGAACGCGGTGCACGCAGCCGCGCCGACGGAGCCCTGGCCGAAGCCGACCGCCTGCTGACGCGCCTGAGCGGCGGTGGCGCGGCAAGCCTGCGCCAGGATCCGGTTGGCCAGCTCGGCTTGGTGCAGGCGGAATTGATGCAGATGCAAAACGGCGCCGCCGACCCGGCCGCCTCCGCCCGCATCGACATGTTGCGCACCCGCCTGGAGCTGGTCGCGCGCGCGGTTCGGCAATCGGCGCGTACCGCTGAGGCGGACTGAAGCAAGGCTGCGGGCGTGGTCAGGACGCAACCGGTGCGCTTCGGCGCATGGGTGCGTCCTGCGTGGCGTCCCTACCTCATTGTTCTAGATCAATAGCGTGCCATCTGCGGTGACGCAAAATCGGTGCTCGTCAGCAATATTCCAACCGACACACCGAAGGACGGCCCATGACAAGCACCACGACCATAAAGCGGCTCGCGGACACCACGGATCCAGAGCGGGCTTTCGCCCACCAGCTGATGGAAATGCTGGCCATTCCCGTGTTCGTGGTCGACACGACGTCGCGCGTCATGATCTGGAACCGCGCCTGCGAGCGCCTGACCGGGGTGCAGGCCAAGGATGTGGTCGGCACCCGCGAACACTGGCGCGGCTTTTTCGACGAACAGCGTCCTACCCTGGCCGACGTCCTGATCCAGGAACGCGGCGCCGAGGTGGCGCAGATGCATCTGCGACACGGGCCGGGCGCGCACCTGTCGGCCGAAAGCTGGTACGACATGCCGCGCGTGGGCAAGCGCCGTTACCTTGCCGCCGACGCCAGCCCGATCTTCGACGAACGAGGCAAGCTGAGCGCGGTGGTCCAGACCCTGCGCGACCTGACAGACGAAAAACTGGCCCAGATCGCCCTCGAGCAGCTGGCCACGCGCGACGGCCTCACCGGCCTGGCCAACCGCCGCTGCTTCGACGACACCCTGCATGCGGAATGGGCGCGCGCCCTGCGTCATCGCCAGCCGCTGTCCCTGCTGATGGTCGACGTTGACAATTTCAAAGCCTATAACGACGCCAACGGCCATCTCGGCGGCGACGAGTGCCTGAAGCGCATCGCCACCGCCGTGTCCAGCGAAATGCGCGCCAACGACCTGGTCGCGCGCTATGGCGGCGAGGAGTTCGCGGTAATTCTGCCCAACCAGTCGCTGAAGGGCGCGGCCACGGTGGCCGAACGCATCCGCTCGCGCGTGGAATTGCTGCAGGTGCCGAACCGGATGGTGTCAGGCGAGCACGTCACGGTGTCGATCGGGGCCGCGACCGCCCTGCCCGCGCCGGAAAACAGTGCGAGCGAGCTGGTCGCGATCGCGGATGCGGCTTTGTACCGGGCCAAGCATATGGGGCGGAACCGGATCAGTTTGCCGGGCGCTGAAGGCGGATCTTTGCTCCAATAAAAAAACGCCGGCATCTGCCGGCGTTTTTTATTCCAGTTCAGGCAAGCCTGATCAGGAAGTCATCTTTTCCCAACCGTGGCGCACGGCGGCCTTCATCTTGTCCCAGCTCGAGGCGCCGCTGTCACCCGGATAACGGGTTTCCCAGTCGCTGCGCAGGTCGGATTCGACGTCATCCCAGTTGCGGCCCTGGTATTTCGGGTTGCGGCGGGCTTCGGTGCCGTAGCCGTAGGCCGGGGCCAGCGAATCGTAGGTATCGCCCGAGGTGGCGTACTGGGTGCTGTAGTGGTTACGATAGTAGCTGTCGTCGTTGTCGCTGTCCGGGGTGATCTTGTCCCAGCCATGGCGGGCGGCCGCCTTGAATTTTTCCCAGGTCGACGGGCCGCCGGAGTTGCGCGATTCCCAGTTCGATTTCAGGTCGGATTCGACGTCGCTCCAGTCGCGGCCTTTATATTGGTCGCTGCTGCGCATTTCGTTGCCGTAGCGGTAAGCCGGCGCGTAATCGTCGTAGCTGCCGCCCAGGCTCGAGTAATTGCTGTCCCAATCCTTGCGCCAGGCGTCGTCGCTACCCAGGCCGCCAGTCGAACGCAGGGCCGAGCCGGATACGCCCAGCGACTGGTCTGCGCCCAGGTTTTCCACCTGCACTTCGGTGTGGCGCACCGTGTCGTGGATGTTTTCCTGGCGCTGCGAGACTTCCTTGCCGACCAGGACTTCCTCGACCACGCGGGCCGATTTCTGCACCACGGCTTCCTCGGCGTTTTCGCGCAGCTCGATCGATTGTTCCTTGAAGGCAGTCGCATCGGCGGTGCTGATCGGCTGGTCGACCGGGCGGCGTTCCACGCTCACGTGTTCTTCACGCAGGCCGATGCTCTGGTCGACCGGGGTCTCGACCACACGCGAGTAGACGCGCACGCCGCCGCGCTGGACTTCACGCTTGCCGACTTTCAGCTCTTCCTGGACGACCGGGATGGCGTGCGAGCTGCTGTCCGAGATTTTGCTGTCCGAAACTTGCGACATGTCGCGCTGCATCGACTGGCCGGTGATGGCGGTGCCGCCGAGCGAGGCGTCGCTCGAGCCTTGCAGCGAGGCGGTGCCCTGCAGCGTGCCGCCCGACGAAGCTTGCGACGCGCGCAGCTGGTCGGCGTTGTCGGCCAGGCTGCCCGATTGCAGCGAACCGCGCTGGGATTCCTGGTAGGTCGAGGTGTCGCGCGGGACGGTGTCGTTGATGTCCTGGGCGCCGAAGTAAAGGGTGTTGTCGGGCGTGCCCTGCAGCGAACCAGGCTCGGTGCCTGGAGGCAGTGCCGATTGCTGGCTCAGGGATTGCGAACCCATCGATTGCGAACCCGAGGATTGCATCGACGCGCCAGCCATGCTGGACGAGCCCAGCGACGAAGCTTGCGGCTGGTAAGCGCTGGCGCCCAGGCTGGCCGCGCTTCCGGTCAGGTCATGGCGCTCGTCGATGTCGACCGGGCCGAAGCGTTCGATGACGTCGGCGGCGCGTTCCACTTCCGGTTCCGACTGGGTGGTCACGGTCAGCACGTGGTGGCCGCGCGAGACCACATCGGAGTAACGCGAAGCGTGTTCGTCGTTATCGGAACCGAACAGGCCGGTGAAGAAATGCTTGATCGAGGCGCCGATGCCTTCCTCGTGGGTATCGTTGATGCCCGGGACGTCACCGCTCAGGCTGCTCGTCTGCCCGGTCGGATCGGCGCTCGACACATTCACGTCGGTGCGCGAGAAGCCCGATGCCAACAGTTCGTCCATGGCGCTCTGGGCGTCGCTCCGGTTGTCGAAAACCGCTACTAGAGTGTGTTGCATGATGGTTTCTCCGATGATGTTGTATCACGTTGATGGGCGGTCGCCGTGCTCGTCGAAGCGCTCCACGCTGACCTGCTCCGATTTGAGCAGGACAGTTTCAGCGTGGTGCTCCTCGCGCCGGGTCCTGGTGATGCGCAGCTCTTCCTTGATGCGCAGGCGGCGTTCGACCACCAGCACTTCCTCGAGGATGGGCACCACCAGCGTGTCGCCTTCGTAACGGGTGGCCGGAGCCTGGTCCAGCGGAACGATACGGTCCACCGGCACATGACTCACTTCCACCGCGTCGCGCAAAAGGCGTTCGTCGATCCGGACAGGGTGTTCGGCGACAGTCTTGTGGATGCGCACGCCGCGCCCCGTGTCGACGGTCCGCTTCTCGATCCACGCTTCCTCCTGGTGCACGGGGACCTTGATCGGTTCCTGTGTTTCCTGGTTGAGTTGCGATGGGTCAATACTCACGGTTCGGCTCCTGGTGCACGGCGTTGGAGCAATTGAGATTACTCCAAAGCGGCCCGGCAGCGCACACCCTAGACACCCGGAAATTATGGATGTGCTCGCGCCATGAATACTCTGCCTTAGAAACGAAAAACGGGCCGAAAGGCCCGTTGAAACAAGGTTTTAGTTAAGCGCCGCACAGTTCTGGCCGCCCTGCGATGGCAGAGCTCGCCGCAGCCGACCGGACGCTCAGCCGAAAGGATTAGCGACGGTCTTGACCGCGGGCGGCGGCAGCCGGTCGGGCAGGTCTTTCGCTTCCAGGCTCGCCACCACCTGGCCCAGCAAGGCCTGCAGCAGGCGCGCCTGCTCCAGGCCGTGGCGGTCGGCGGTCAGGTCGAGGTCGCCGGAAATCGTGATGCGGTCGAGACGGTTCTCGAGCGCCAGCCGGCCGACTTCGACAACGTCGGCTTCATTTTCGTAGGGCGCAAACTTCGGTGCTTTGGCAGTCATGGGAGGCTCTCCAATATCAGTCGCGGCCGCCGCGCTTGCGGCCATTGTTGTCGCGGATCTTCGGCAGGCGCAGCATGCGCTCCTTGTCGCGCTCGCCCAGGGCGGGCAGCAGGTTGATGCCGACGATGCGCTCCAGCTCGTTGATCGGGATGACGTTCGGCCTGGCGTCGGCCTGGTTTTCGATGAACCAGGCGGCACCCGCCTTCTGGCGCGGACTGTACACGACTTTGTACAGGTGCGAAGGCACGAGCACCTTGCCGACCTGGCGTAGGTTGCTGCCGAGGAAAGCCGGACCGGTGATCACGTACAAGTCGCCCTCCTTTTTCGCCATCGTGCGCACCGCGCCTTCGATCGCGGCCCACACGTGGCGATTGTTTTCGCCATCCTGGGGCACGATGTTGGCCAGGCTGAAGCTGTCGCGCTGCGCGCTGCGGTCGGGCATGTCGCCGTTGGGCGCCATGTGCCCGCGGTCGAAGCCGCTGCGCGCGTAGTCCGCCAGTTCGGCGCGCTGGGCCGGCGGCAGGCGCGACTCTGCGTGGAAGGAATCTTCGCGCGACAGGTCTTGCGCGGATTCGATGTTATCGGCACGCAGGTGCTCGGCCGACCACAGCGGGGTGCGGGTCAGCCCCGAATGCATGACGCCGAACACGTTGAAGCACAGCGGACGGGTTTGCTGGGCCAGTTTGGGGTTGGTGATCTGGGGCGCGCGGCCGCCCATGTAATGCACTGGACAGGCGGCGTCCTGGGCCTGGACGCCGGCGGCGACCAATAAGCCGGCTGCCAATAAAGCCCGGGACGCGGCACGCACGACAAAGTTCTGGAACATGAAGACTCGATAGGATCAAACGACCCACTATTCTATCCGAGTCCCTCATGCGTTGCCTCAATAGACTGTTTGGATATCCAGTGCGCACGCTTGCGCCGTCCATCCCATTTCTAGTCGGAATGTTATAGAATCCGCCTTTCGAAAAATCAAAGTAGATTTGAGCAAATAGATTAGCAATGGACAAGCCCTCCATCCCCGAGGACATCCGGCGCTTCGTGTTGACCAGTATTCCCTCGGTCCCCTTCCTGGAAGCCCTGCTGTTGATGCACGCCGACCCGGCCCGCCCGTGGCGCAAGGACACGCTTGCGCAGCGCCTGTACGTACGCGAAAAGACGGCGGACAGCTTGCTCGCCGACCTGTGCGCGGCGGGTATGGCCGCGCCGTGCGAGCCCGTGGGCGGCAAGCCGGCTGCCGATGGCTTTTGCTACCACCCGGATAGCGAAGCGCTGCGCGAGCGCATCGACCGCCTGGCGGACCTGTATGCAACCCATCTGGTCGAAGTGACCCTGCTCATCCACTCTTCCCTCGATCGCAAGGCCCAGCAGTTCGCCGACGCCTTCAAATGGCGAAAGGATTCCTAAGTGGCTGTTACGATTTATTCGCTGTGCACCCTGACTTCGCTGGCCTGCGCCTGGCTGCTGCTGGGCAGTTACCGCCGCACCCGCCACCGCCTGCTGTTCTGGAGCGGCTGGTCCTTCGTGGCGATGACGGTAAACAATGTGTTCCTGGTACTCGACAAGATTGTGTTCCCGGACGTCTACCTGCTGCCGATGCGCCAGGGCTCGGCCCTGCTGGCGATGCTCTTGCTGCTGTACGGCCTGATCTACGAAAAGGAGTGACCGTGCCCGACCTGATCACCGGCATGATTGCGATGGCCTCGCTCATCATCGGCCTGCTTTTCCTGCGCTTCTGGCGCAACACCCGCGACCGCTTCTTCCTCTACTTCGCCCTTTCCTTCGGGATCGAGGGCGTGCACCGCATCGTCACGACGCTGACCTACGACGAGCACGAGGATTCGCCGCTGCACTACCTGGTGCGGCTGCTGGCCTATGGCTTGATCATCTGGGCGATCCTGGAAAAGAACCTGCCGTCGCGCAAGCCGAAAGGATAGCGTGCGCCATCCTGGCGATCGGCTGGCCATAATGGGTCATCGAAACATGCAAAGGAGGCAACAATGACCGCATCTACTCAGGAAAACAAGGACCGTTCGGAAAACCTGCTGCCGACGGACGGCCTGGACGATGGCCAGTTCAACGTGGCCGAAGAGGTCAACCTCGACCAGCAGGGGGATATGGCGCGCCAGGTCGGCAAGGCGCCCAAGGGCATCGCCTCGGATGCCCTGGCCGACTCGCTGAAAGACGACAGCACCGGCGACAAGCCGGCCGCCTGAGTCCTTACATCGTCACTCCCATGCGCAGGCCCTCGATGGTGTGGGCCTGCTCGATGGATTCCAGTTCCGGCACGATGCGGCAGCGCAGGTGGCAGCGCACGTCCTCAGGGAGCGCATCCCAGTAGGCTTGCGTGACCTGCAGGTCGTGCTTGTCGGCGTTGCGGCCGTCCGGCGCGTCGACGCCTAGTACGAATACGGGGCGCGACTGGGTCGAACGGTTGGCGGTGCCGCGGTGGATCGTCAGCGCCGACCGGGCCGAGATGTCGCCCACCTTCGGCAGCTTGCGCTGGGCGCGCGCTTGGTAGCGGGCATAGTGGGATTTGTCCGGGAACATCGGGTCGCCGTCCGCCAGGTCGTCCCACTGGGTGCCGGGGGCGATCTCGAAAGGCCCGATTTCCTCGGTGACGTCGACGGTGGTGATGTTGAAGGCCAGCGAATTCAGGCGCCGTCCGATGACGGTCTCCGGCGGCGTCGGGAAATCGCGGTGCCAGGGCTGGTGCATCGCGCCCGGGAACGGGATGTCGAAACCGGCCTCCACGATCTTGTAGTCGGGCCCGAGCACGGCGCGGCACACCGCCACCACCCACGGGTGGTTCACGATGTCGACGAAGCCGGACAGGCGCTCCGGGTGCACTTCGACGTAATACCGGTTCGGGCCGCGCTCCAGCGCCCCGCGCGGGCTGCGCCGGGCTTCGGCGAACAGCCCTTCGATGTCCTGCTTCAGGCGCCCGACCCACTCGGCGCTGAACGCGCCCTTGCAGGCGATGATGCCGTCGCCGTAGATGCCGCCCATGATGGCGCCGACGTCGTATTCCGTGTCTGGACTTGCTGTGTCCATGGTGTCTCCTCCGCTGTTCGCTGTCACATGCGGTCCATCCTACCGGAATCCGTCGCGGCTGGCACGCACGTGAGCGGGCCCGTCGGCGATCGTCGCGGGTCACCCGACTGCGTCCACACGCCCTTGCGGTAATTGACATTCACCCCGACTCCTCCTACAGTCGCACCCAGCTGACCACGATTACAAGACACAATACATGCACCCTGCGGTCCTGCCCACCCCTGCGGCACCCGGCCTCCGGCCGGCCATTACGCCGCCTCCCGCCCGCCGGGAGGCCCCATGACTCACGATGACCGGGGCCGCGTCCTGTTCCTGTGCGACCGGCCCGTGCCCGATCCCGCTGTGGGCAGCGTCGCCGCAGAACTCGGTTACGAACTGGTGCGCGCACGCAGCCTCGACGAAGCGCTGGTGCATGCCGGCAGCGACGGCTTCGCGCTGATCCTGGCCGGCTATTCCGGCGATGCCGATGCCATGTTCGCCAGCGTGCGCGAGCTGCGCGCGCGCCTGCCGCATACGCCGCTGCTGGTGCACGGCATCCCGCCGCAGCCGCCGTTTACCCTGGAATCCGTGTTCGAAGCCGGCGCGCTGGCTGTGCTGCAGGACCCGGTGTCGGTACCAATCCTGCGCGCCAAGGCCAGCTTCTTCCTCGAAGCCTACGCCAACGCCGCCGAGCGGCGCCGCGCCGAAGCCGCGCTGGAAGAAACCCGCGCCCGCCTCGAGTCCACCATCGCCAGCGCCGAAGTCGCGGTCTGGACCTGGGACGTGGCGCACGACCGCGTCACCGCCGACCTGCGCATGGGCGAACTGTTCGGCCTGGCTCCGGAAGCAGGCGGCGGCCTCCCGCTGTCGCGCTATTTCGCAGCAGTGCACCCGGATGATCTGGCACCGGCGGAGGCGCAGTTGCGCATGGCCCTCGACAGCGGCACGCCTTACGACGCCACCTTCCGCATCCGTACCTGCAGCGGCACCTGGCGCTGGGTGCTGGCACGCGGCCGGATCGAACGCGGCCCGCGCGGGCCGGTGCGCCTGCGCGGGGTGATCATCGACGCCACCGTCCAGAAACAGGCCGAAGAGCGCATGCAGGCCAGCGAGGAACGTTACCGCACCCTGTTCGATTCGGTCGACACGGGCGTCTGCGTGATCGAAATGCTGTACGACACTGCCGGCAAGCCCTGCGACTACCGCTTCCTGGAAATCAATCCCGCCTTTGTGCGTCACACCGGCCTGCACGATGCCATCGGCCGTACCGTGCGCGCCATGAACCCCAGCCACGAAGAGCACTGGTTCGAGACCTATGGCCGGGTCGCCGAGACCGGCGAGCCGGTACGCTTCGTCAACGAAGCGGCGGGCCTGGATCGCTGGTATGACGTGTATGCGGCGCGTGTCGGCGCGGCCGGCAGCCACCGCGTGGTCGTGCTGTTCACCGACATCACCGAGCAGCGCCGCACCGAAGCCGAATGGCGCCGCCTGGCCGACGACCTGGCCGAGCAGGACCGCCTCAAGACGGAATTCCTGGCCACCCTGGCGCACGAGCTGCGCAATCCGCTGGCGCCGATCCGCAGCGGCCTGCAGCTGATGCGCCGCGCCAGGGCAGACGCCGCCGCGGTGGCGCGGGTGCAGGACATCATGGACCGCCAGCTCGACCACCTGGTCCACCTGGTCGACGACCTGCTCGACATTGCCCGCATCACGCGCGGCCAGGTTGATTTGAAGCCGGCACTGATCGACCTCGGCCAGGTATTGACGGCGGCGGTCGAGACCAGCATGCCGCTGATCGAGAATGCGCGCCACCGCCTCGACGTGCGCCTGCCGGCGGCGGCCCTCACTCTGCATGCCGACTTCACCCGCATCACCCAGGTGGTCAGCAACCTGCTCAACAACGCGGCCAAGTACACGCCGCGCGGCGGCGCCATCGTCCTTGCGGCGGAGCGCGCCGGCGATGACGCTCTCATCACGGTGTCCGACAACGGCATCGGCATCCCGGCCACGGCGCTGGAAGACGTCTTCAAGATGTTTACCCAGGTGGCGCAGCACGCCCAGCACATGCCGGGCGGCCTCGGTATCGGGCTGTCGCTGGTGCGCAGCCTGGTCGAGCTGCACGGCGGTTCGATCGCGGCGGCCAGCGCCGGGACCGGCCAGGGCAGCGTGTTCACCGTGCGTTTGCCGCTGGCGCAGCCCGAGGCGGCCGCGCAGCCGGACCCGACGCCGGCTGGCGCGGCGGCAGCCGGCGGTTTGCGCGTGCTGGTGGTCGACGACAACCGCGACGCCGCGGAGACCCTCGGTGCGCTTATCGGCATGATGGGGCACGAGGTGGCGGTGGCCAACGACGGCCACCAAGCCCTGCGCATGATGGCCAGCCTGCAGCCGCACATCGTGTTCCTGGACATCGGCATGCCCGGCATGTCCGGCTACGAGGTGGCCGAAGCCGCGCGCCGCGACGCGCGCCTGGACGGCACTCGCCTGGTGGCCCTGACCGGCTGGGGCGGCGAAGCGGACCGTGCCCGCACCCGCGAGGCCGGCTTCGACGACCATCTCACCAAGCCGGCGACCATCGCCTCGATCGAGGCCGCGCTGGCGAAGGTGGCGTAGGGTGGGCTCCCCGGTCCCACGCCTTACGTGCCGGTCCTGCTCACCACTCGAGCGCCATCAGGCGCTCCGCCATGCGCGGCCAGCACAAGGCAGGTACTTCCTCGCGCGTGGCCCAGCGGTAGCCATCCATCTCCGGCGTCGGCTTGCCGGTCACGTGATGCGGAAAATAGCTGCGGCAAACCAGGTGGTCGAGGCTGGTCAATTCGTCGCCGACGTCGACCCGGTACAGGTGCAGCGCCTTGTCGCGGCGGTAGGCGACCCGCCCCAGTTCCACGAAGCGCTCGGGCGCGAACACCAGGCCGCTCTCTTCGCGCAGTTCGCGCATGGCGGCCGTCAACGGGTCTTCGCCGGGGTCCTGCATGCCCTTCGGGATGTCCCATTTCGCGGTGCCGGTAATATGGCACAGCAGCAGGCGGTGCCCGCTGTCCACCACCAGCGTGCCGCACGAGCTTGCCTGGGCCGGGGTTGAAGCCGGGGTTGAAACATTTCTCGTCATGCTGTCCTTGAGTTCTTCATGGGAGCGCCCGCGCCGCCGCGCCGAGCGCCTGTTCCAGTGCTTCCAGGCTGACCGGCTTGGTGAGATGCTGGTCGAAGCCCGCTTCCTGAGACTGCTGCTGGTCGCTGTGCGCGCCCCAGCCGGTCAGCGCGATCAGCACCACCTGCTGCAGGGTGCCCATACGCCGGATCGCGCCGGCCAGGTCGTAGCCGTTCATGCCGGGCAGGCCGATATCGAGAAAGGCCAGGTCGGGCTGGAATTCCTCGGCCAGGAACAGGCCTTCCGGACCATCGTGGGCGACCCGGGTCGTATGCCCCAGTAGCTCGAGCAAGGCGGCCAGGCTCTCGGCCGCATCATGATTGTCGTCCACCACCAGCACCCGCAGCGGTCCGCCGCCGGCGCCGAGCGCGGGTCCGGCGCTGTCCGGCGCCGCATGTGCACTGCCCGGCCGCAAGGGCAGTCGCACGGTGAAGGTGCTGCCCAGGCCAGTGCCGCCGGAAAAAGCACTGACGCGACCGCCATGCAGCTCGACCAGGCGCCGCACCAGCGACAGGCCGATCCCGAGGCCGCCCTGGGCCCGGTCCAGGCTGCCGCGGACCTGGGTAAACATCTCGAATACCGAGCCGATGGCGTCGGGCGCGATCCCGATGCCGCTGTCGGTCACCGAAATCACCGCCTGTCCGTCTTCGCGCCAAGCCGCCAGGCGGATGGTGCCGCCCTGGGGCGTGTACTTGGCGGCGTTGTTGAGCAGGTTGGACAGCACCTGCACCATGCGCGTGACGTCGGCGTCCAGTTCCAGCGCGTCCGGCGGCAAATCGACTTCGAGCCGGTGCCCGTGCGCCTCGACCAGGGCGGCGCTGGTCTCCACCGCCATGCCGACGACCGTGTGCAGCGGCACCGCTTCCTTTTTCAGCTCGATCTTGCCGCGCGTGATGCGGGCGATGTCGAGCAAATCGTCGACCAGGTGGATCAGGTGGCGGAGCTGGCGGTCCATCATGCCGTGCACGCGCCTGGCCGCGGCGGCGTCTCCCGCGTTCATGCGCAGCAGATCGAGTCCGGTGCGGATCGGCGCCAGCGGATTGCGCAGTTCATGCGCCAGCGTGGCCAGGAATTCGCTCTTGCGCAGGTCGGCCTCGGACAGGTCTGCGGCCACGCGGCGCAGCTCGTCCTCGGCGCGCTTTTGCTGCGTGATGTCGCGCGTGATGGTGGCCAGGCCGAGGTTGTTGCCGTCGCCGTCGCGCACCGCGAAGCCCTTGAAGTAGACGGGCAGCGGTGCCTCGCCGCCGGGCCGGGCCAGGCGCAGTTCGCCTTCCCATTCGGCCTGCTCGCCGGTCAGCGCGGCCATCACCTGCCCGATCACGAAGGGCCGGTCTTCGCGCGGGAAAAAGTCGATCATGCGCCAGGCCGCGATATTGGTGTGCGGCCCCAGGCCGGCCATGCGCCGCCCGGCCGGGTTCAGCCAGATGCCGCCGGCATCCGCGGTGAAGATGCCGATGAAGTCGGACGATTGCTCGGCGACGGCCGCCAGGCGCCGGATGCCGGCTTCGGCCCGGCGCCGATCACTCTCGTCGCGGAAGTAGAGCGCGGTACCGCCCTCCTCCATCGGGAAGGCATTGATCTCGAACCAGCGCTCCTGACCGGCGTCGAAGGTCTCGATGCGGCTGGCGGCGCGCCCGGCGACGCTGTCGCGCAACATGCTTTCCTGGGGCGTGCCGCGCAGGGTGCGGAACAGGTCCCAGAACTGGGCGCCGACCAGCTCGTCGTTACGGTGCAGGGTCACCTCTTCGGCGGCGCCGTTGGCGTAGGTGATGCGCCATTCCTTGTCGAGGGCGATAAAGCCCTCGCTCATGCTGTCCAGGATGGCGCGCGAGCGCTGTTCGGCCGCCTGGCGCTCGGCCGCTTCGTGGCGCTGGCCGATCACCAGCGAGGCGGTATTGGCCAGCAGCGCCAGCGCCGCCTGTTCCTGCGGCGTGGCTTGGCGGCGGTCGCGGAAATACAGGGCGAAGGTGCCCAGTACCGCACCCGACGGCGCGAGGATCGGCATGGCGCGGCTGGCGAGCAGGCCGTGCGCCTCCGCCATGCCGCGGTGGCCTTCCCACAGGGCGTCCTCGTCGATGTCCGCGCTGCTGACGGTGGCGGCACGCCAGGCGGCGCTGGCCGCGGCGGCGCCGACCGGGCCGACCCGGATCGCATCCACCGCGCGCTGGAAACCCTCCGGCAGCGAGGGCGCGGCAGCGTGGCGCAGGCTCGCGCCGTCCGGCGCCATCAGCTGCACCGAGGCCAGCGCCGCCCCGCCGCTGTAATCTTCGGCGGTGCGCGCCAGTACGTCGAGCACGTCGCCCAGCGGCGCATCGGTCACGGCCAGCTCGAGCGCGCCGCGCTGGCCGACCGCCAGCAGGTTGGCGCGCATCCGTTCGGTGACGTCGACGCCGTGCAGCAGCACGCCATCGATCGTGCCGTCCGGCTCGCGCAAGGCCATGCACACGAAATCGAGGAAATGCTCTTCCATGGCGGCGCAGCCTTCGCCGCCGAGCAGCATCACGCGCAGGTTGTGGCCTTCGATCGCCTGGCCTTTGCTGTAGACCTGGTCCAGCACCTCGATGAACTCCTGGCCATCCAGCTCGGGCAAGGCCGCGCGCACCGTGAGGCCGTCGAGCGGACGACCGCAGGCCAGCTCGCGGTAGCGCTGGTTGGCCATCTCGATCACGTGGCCGGGACCGCGCATCACGCCCATGATGGCCGGGGCGCGCTGGAAAATGTCGCGCAGGGCGGCCCTGTGGCGTTCTTCCTCGACCCGGGCCAGCTGGGCGCTCTTGCGGTACAGGTCGATGAAGACCGAGACCTTGGCGCGCAGTACCACCGGGTTGAAAGGCTTGGTCATGTAATCGACCGCACCCAGTGCATAGGCGCGCTCGACCGGGAATTCCTCGGCGTCGCCGGCCGTCAGGAAGATGATGGGCAAGCTCCGGGTGCGTGGATGCTCGCGAATGAGTTCGGCCAGTTCGAAGCCGTTCATGGTTGGCATGCGCACGTCGAGCAGCACCACCGCGAAATCGCGCGCCAGCACTTCGCGCAGCGCGGCCTCGCCGGACGTGACGGCGACCAGCTGGCCGACACCGGCAAGGATCGCCTCCAGCACCGCGAGATTGGCGGGCTGATCATCGACAAGGAGGATGTTGGGGGTGGTCTCGGTGCTCATTGCGCCGCTGGCTCCAAGAGCAAAGTGCTTGTTAATCAGACAATGTAGACGGCCAATGTAGGCGTCAAGCTGCCGAAAGTCAATTGTGCGCGGCTGAATACGGTGCGCCTCCACACTTAGCGTTTTGTTTCATGCGCAGTGCCTGGAGTTTGCCGATGCAATTCATACCCCGTGATGTCCGTCACCCGCCGTTTCATTTGGACGGCCGAGAATTTTCCTTTTTGAATAATTCGCTCGAAGCATGGGTGCTGGCCCTCGGCGTCGCACTGCTGAGTGGGGCCGCCATGCTGGTGCTGCGGCGCTTCGTGCTGCGCCATGTCGCCGCCAGCGCGCGCGAGCCCGACCACAAGCTGGACAACTTCCTGGCAACCATGTTGTCGCGCACCTATTTCTTGTCGATAGGCGTGTTCGCCCTGTATTTCGGCAGCGCCGCCCTCGATCTGAGCGCCAAGCGCGAAGTGTTCGTGGGACGCGTCGCGGTGGCGGCCCTGCTGCTGCAGCTCGCGATCTGGGGCGACGTCGGCTTGCGCGCCTGGCGCGACAAGGTCCGCCTGGGTGCCGATGCCGGACGGCGCGCCTCGCGCAGCGTGCTGTGCTTCATGCTGCGCCTCGCCCTGTGGACGGTGGTCACCCTGATGGTGCTCGACAATTTCGGCATCAATGTCACGACCCTGGTGGCCAGTCTCGGCGTCGGCGGCATCGCGGTGGCGCTGGCGGTGCAGAATATTCTTGGCGATCTGTTCGCCTCATTGTCGATCATGCTGGACAAACCTTTCGAGATCGGCGATTTCATCATCGTCGGCGACGTGCTCGGCTCGGTCGAGCACATCGGCCTCAAAACCACCCGTTTGCGCGGGCTGGGCGGCGAGCAGGTGGTATTTTCCAACGGCGACCTGCTCAAGAGCCGCATCCACAACCACAAGCGCATGGAGACGCGGCGTAATGCCTTCGTGCTGCGCGTTGCCTACGGCACCAGCGAGGAACTGCTGTGCCGCGTGCCGCGCATCCTGCGCGAGATCATCGGCGCCAAGCCGAATATCGATTTCGAACGCGCCCACTTCTTCCGCTGGAGCGAATGGTCGCTCGATTTCGAAGTGGTCTATCACTTCCGCAGCCCGGACTACATCCTGCACATGGATGCACAACAGGATATCTTCCTGGAGATCTACAGGCGCTTCCAGCAGGAGGGCATCCAGTTTGCCCATCCGCTGTCGATCGTGCGCCTGGCCGACCCGGCCTTGGGCATGCCGCGGCCACAGGCGGCTGCCGTCGTGCCGCCGGGTCCTTCGTTTCATTGAAGTTTTGCACTGGCGATTTTGAACATCGGTTACGGTAGAGATGTGACGGACGGTTCCTACAAGACCTGCGTCTGTCCTCCTATAGCGGCACCCATGCATGCCGCATAAGATGACCTCGCCTCTAGCCGACCAGTCCGTCATTCGACGGTGGCGCGGTAGAGACCCAGTGTCAACATCCAAAGGAGAACGATCATGGCATCGAACAACCAGGGCGGTAACCAGGGTAACAAGCAGAACAGCGACACCAGCAACCGCGGCTTCGCATCGATGGATCCGCAGAAACAACGTGACATCGCATCCGAAGGCGGCCGCGCCGCCCACGCATCGGGCAACGCGCACGAGTTCGACTCGGAAGAAGCACGCCGCGCCGGTGCGATGAGCCACAAGAACGACGGCAACCAGCAGAGCCAGGGCGGCGGCAGCCAGCAGTCGGGCGGCAACACCCGTGGCGGTTCGCCGGAGCAGCACGCCAAGGCAGGCTCGCAGAGCCACAAGAACGACAAGTAAGCCCTTCCGGTTTCCCGGAAGCGAGCGTGCGCCGCCGGCATCGTCCGGCGGCTTTTTATTGCTTCAGCGATTCGTCTCGCTTGCTCAAGCGATCACAGCTGTATCCACTATGCATGACGCGGCGCGGCAATCGTGCGGGGGGCGGCGCCGGAGTGATGATATATTTTTGTCACAATCTCCGCGGGTGACACCAAGCTGAGCCGCGCGGCAGCCTTGTACGACGTCCCTCAGGTACGGGCAGGACCAGAAGAATTACTACTCATCATTTAGGATAAATCAATGAAAAAGAATGTTGCCATCGTCGGAGCTGGTTTTTCCGGAGCTGTCATTGCCCACCAGCTTGCGCACGCGGGGTACAACGTCGAAGTGTTCGAGTCCCGCTCCCATATCGCGGGCAACTGCCATTCCGAGCGCGATGCCGAAACCGGCGTCATGCTCCACGTCTACGGTCCGCACATTTTTCACACCGATAACGAGCGCGCCTGGGAATTCATCAATCGCTTCGGCGAGATGATGCCCTACGTGAACCGCGTCAAGGCCATCACCAACAATCGCGTGTTCACCCTGCCGATCAACCTGCTGACGATCAACCAGTTCTTCAACAAGACCTTTCGCCCGGCAGAAGCCGAAGCCTTCATGGCGGACATCGGCGACAAGACCATCGAGAACCCGCAGACCTTCGAAGAGCAGGCGCTGCGCTTCGTCGGCCGCGATCTGTACGAAGCCTTCTTCAAGACCTACACCATCAAGCAGTGGGGCCTGCAGCCGAGCGAACTGCCGGCCAGCATCCTGAAACGCCTGCCTGTGCGCTTCAACTACGACGACAACTACTTCAACCACAAGTACCAGGGCATGCCCAAGGATGGCTATACCACCATCGTCGAGAAGATGCTGGATGTGCCAGGCGTGAAAGTCCACCTGAACACCAGGTTCGATCCGAACGCCAAGACCGACTACGACCACGTCTTCTACAGCGGCCCGATCGACGCCTGGTTCGGCCACACCGAAGGCCGCCTGCCTTACCGCACGCTGGACTTCGAAGTCTTCCGCGACACCGGCGACTACCAGGGCAATGCCGTCATCAACGTCTGTGACAACTCGCAGAAATATACCCGCGTCACCGAGCACAAGCACTTCGCGCCGTGGGAAAAGCACGAAAAGACGATCTGCTACCTGGAATACAGCCGCCAGTGCGAGGAAAACGATACCCCGTACTACCCGATCCGCCAGGCCCGCGAAAAGGCCCAGCTGGAAAAGTACGTCAACCTGGCCAAGCAGGAAAGCAACGTGACCTTCATGGGTCGCCTGGGCACCTACCGCTACCTGGATATGGACGTCACCATCAACGAAGCGCTGATCACCGCGGACAAGTTCCTGGAGACTGCGCAGGCAAGTGGTGCGATGCCGGCTTTCGTGATCGATCCGCTGGCGTAAGTCGGCACGGCCGCCCGGCCAACCCTGCGCAAGCAGGCCTGGGGTCAGGCGGCCTGCGTCGCCTCGGCAGACATTGCGCGCTGCAAGTCCGCGAGTGTGGCGGGCTTGGTGAGATGCAGATCGAATCCGGCCGCGGCGGCGCGCTCGACGTCGCCCCGCTGCCCATACCCCGACAACGCCACCAGGCGCGTCCCCTTCCCCAGCTTTTGCCGCACCCTTTCGGCCAGTGCGTAGCCATCCATGTCGGGCAGGCCGATATCGAGTATCGCCAGGTCGGGCTTGAAGCGCTCCAGCACGGCAAGTCCCGCTTCCGCCGTGTGGGCGACGCGGACCTCGTGTCCCATGCTTTCGAGCAGGGCCGCCACCGACAAGGCGGCATCGACGTTGTCGTCGACCAGCAGCACCCGCTGCCCTGGCATCATGGGCGCCTGCGCCGGCTGTACGTGCACGGCCGGGATTTCGCCTGATGATGCGGCCGGAAGATCGATCTGGAAGCGGCTGCCGCGTCCCGGGCCCTCGCTGTGGGCCGAGACCTGTCCGCCATGCAGCTCGACGATGCGGCGCACGATCGCCAGTCCCAGCCCGAGGCCGCCCGTACGCCGGGCCAGGGTCTGGGGTGCCTGGTAGAACTGTTCGAATACCTGCCTGAGCAAATCCGCGCTCATTCCCGCGCCGTTGTCGCTGACAGTCAGGCGGACGCGCTGGCCCACTTGCCTCAGCTCGATGGCAGTCGCGTCGCTGCCGAAGCGCGCCGCGTTCGACAGCAGGTTGTTCAACACTTGTGCCAGGCGGCTGTCGTCGCCTTCGACCAGCAGCGCCGCCGGCGCGACCACGGCCACAGGCTGCGGGGACGCCGCGGCGCACTCGCGCACCAGGGCGGCGAGGTCGACCGGGCGCTGATCCAGCCGCAGCTTGCCCGATGTAATCCGCGAAACGTCGAGCAAATCGTCAACCAGCCGCTTGAGGTGCTGGACCTGGCGCCGCAGGATGCCGCGCTCGCGCCGGTTGGCGGGCTCGTCTCGCATGTCCATCAGGTCGAGCGCCGCAGCGATCGGGCTGAGCGGGTTGCGCAACTCGTGGCCTAGTACCGCGAGAAATTCATCCTTGGCACGGCTGGCATGCTCGAGCGAGGCCACCAGGACAGCGCGCTCGTGCGCATGGACCGCCTGCGCCGCAGCAGCGTGTTCCAGTGACAGTCCCATGGCATCGATCTCGCGGATGCGTGAGCGCACGGGCGCGACCGGCTCGCCGTTGCCCAAGGCTGCGGTTTCGCCTTGCAACTGGCGGAAGCGCCGTGTTATACGCGTGGCGAGCAGCGAGGCGATGGCCGTGGCCAGCAGCAGCGACACCGCGATGCCGGCCGCATAGCCGCCGAGTCCGGCCATCGGCGGCGCCGGCTGGCTTACCGCCACGGTCCAGGCATGGCGCGACAGGCGGGTGTGTGCCTCGATCCGTGCCGTCCCGCCGGCGGACTGCACCGTATTCACCTGTTCGACGGCAGCGCCAGCCTGGGCCTGGCGCACGGCTGGCCCGCTGGCGGCCACGGGCATGCCCGCTACATCGAGAACGGTGACCGATACGCCGGCAGGCAGGCGCTGACGCGCCAGCGCCTGCGCCAGGCGGTCGGGACGGATGACGGCAGTGAGCACATACAGGTGGCCTCCATCGTCGAATACGGGGATGCGGACCGGGAAGGCGAGACGCCCACCCTTCCCGCGCGCGGCATGCCCGATCACCGGGCGCCGCAGGGACACGGCCTGGGCCAGGCTGGCAGGATCCGCTATCGGCACCGGCGGCGCGCCGAACGCGGCGGTGGTGCGAAACAGCGGCTGGCCTGCGGCATCGGCAAGGAAGACGCCCAGCCAGGCCGTCTGGGCCGCACCCTGGGCACGAGCGATGGCATAAAAGGCAGGAAGGTCGCCGCGGCCCAGTGCCGGCGCGCGCGCCATGCTCGACAGCGTGGCGACGGCGGCATCCAGCTCGGCGTCGACAGTGCCGGAGAGTGCCCGTGCCAAATCGAGTGCCGCGCGCTCCTGTTCGCGCTGCTGGTAGCGGGACGCCGCATGCAAGCTCCACGCGCCGATGGCGGCAAGCGGCACGAGCCCCACCGCAGCGAGCAGAATCAGCAGCTTGCGGAGCGAAAGAGACCATCCCCGGCGTGCAGGCATCATGTCGGCTTCAATAAACAGACATTATATGCCGGAAACAAGGTCAACCGCCGGTGCGGCTGCCGCCGGCTGCACAAAAGTAAAATCCGCCGCACTTCGCAGTGCGGCGGATTTTTTCGAGGCGGGCCGGCTGGCCCGCTACGGAATGGCTCAGCCTGCAGCCTGTGCCGGCGTGTCGGTCACACGCGCGGTCTTCAGGTTGCCGGCCACCGGCAGCACTTCGACAGCATCGTCGGCGGTCACTTCGACGTTGACCGCGTTCAGGCGCTCGGCCTTGTTCGACGGCTGGGTCGACTGGATGATCTCGTGCATTGCGTTGGCAGTCTTGTCCCACGAGGTGTTGGCGACGACCTTGCGCATGCGCTCGGCCAGGTCAACTTTCTGGGCATCGCTGAGTGCCAGCATGCGGTCGCAGGCGGCGATGAATTCCTGGGCGTTATCGGCGATTTCGACGACGTGGCTGTACGGGACCTTGACGTCGGTGATCGGGGTCGAAACCGACGGCAGCTCGGCCGCCATGTATTCCAGCACCTTGGTCGGGCTGATGAACTTGGTCGATTCGTTCAGCGCGAACGGCAGCAGGCAGACGTCCCAGCCGGCCAGGAACTTCGGCAGCTCGTCATAGGTGCGCTGGCCCATGTAATGAATGTTGGCGGCTTGCGGCAGGTTGGCCGGATCGATTTTCACGACCGGGCCGACCAGGACGATCTGCCAGTCCGTACGGGCGGCGGCAATTTCCTTGATCATGTCGGTGTCGAATCGCTCGTCGATCACGCCGTAGAAGCCGAGGCGCGGATGGGCAACGTGGGCCTGGTCCGGGTGGCTGTTCGACTTGTCGAGGGCTTGACGGAAGTGCCTGGCATCGACGCTGCTCGAGAAGCAATAGGCGTTCGCGTGGCGGGTGCGTTTCGACTCGTACAGGCTCGGGCCGCCGGTGAAGCAGATGTCGGCGATGTTGAGCAGTGCGCTTTCGCGCTGCAACAATTGCTTCGGCGGATTCTTGAAGGCGGCCAGCTCATCCATGCAGTCGTAGACGACCAGCGAAGGCTGGAAGCTCTGCAGCAGTGGCAGCGCCATCGGCGTGTAGAACCAGACGACCGGACGCTCGCCTTCCGGCACCAGGTCGGCCAGCAGGTTCTGCAGGGTCGGCAGCTGGTCGTCGTGGAAGCCGAATTGCTGGATCGGGGTGTGCGGACGGCAGACGGTGATGTTCTTGGCGACCTCGGATTTCTGCAGGAATGCCTGCCCTTCATGGTGCACCGGCTCTTCGACGAACAGGATGTTGTAGTGTTCCGCCAGGCGAGTCATCAGGTGCTGGGGACGCTGGAAGACAAAATCCCAACGCAGGTGGCAAAACACGATCAGGGTCGGCATGTTCAAGTTCCTTTCGCCTTCGTGGCGTTTCTAGTTAATCTGAATTCCTGCCGGTGCATCGTGTGACGTGCTCTTGGAAGCGCCGCCCTGACTGCACCGGACCAGGCAATCGTAACATGCAATTTTCCCAAGTTTTTGCGCTTGTGCAGCGCAACATTACCTAAGGGAAATTGTTTTGGAACTGACAAGAGACTCTTCCCTAGGGAGAGGGCGTTTTCATAGCGCCAGCGTAGGTGTGGTCCTACATATAGAAAGGGCGAAACACTACGACTGCTCATCCTGTACGCTTGCGTGCGCATCCGTGCGCGGCAGCATTTTCGAGTCCTGGCCGCTGTCCGGGCCAATCGGCATCCCGGACAGCGGCGCTGAACAGGCCCTCAGCCGATCAGGCGTTCAGATAGGGCTCGGCACCTTGCGGCTCGCCGTCGTCATCGAAGCCTGTGGCGACCAGGATGCCGTCCAGGCCGACGCCGCCGAGCGCATCGCACAAGTCTTCCAGCTCGATCTCGAGGTCGTCTGACAAATCGACGGGCTTGTCGACGGTGGCCAGCGGCGCGCCGCCGCCAAGCGCATACAGATTAATTCGCAGCACGGCCTGTTGGTCGACTTCGATCGGCGCCACCACGGCCTTGATGCGTTCCGGCTCCAGGTCCTGGCCGTCGAGGCGCCAGTTGACTTCGGCCAAGGTGGCCAGCATCGCCAGCTCGGCCACGCCCTGCTCCATGGCCCCGTAGAACAAGTCCTGGTACAGGAAATTCAGCTCGAGGCCAGCCGGCGTACGCGACAGGTTGCGCTGCAGCAGCGGCGCGATGCTGCCGGCCCACATGCGGTAGCGCGCCAGGCGGCCTTCGAAGAAGGCGTCGGCGGCAGCCTCGTCCTCCGGTACGCTGTAGAAGGGGTCGTTGGCGTGCTTCAGCGAAAAGCCGAGCAGGAAACGCAATTCCATCGCTTCCTCGTGGGCATCTGCCAGGCCCGGCTGCCAGCCGCGCATGCTGGCTTCGATCGCCGGCGCGGCCACCAGCTTCTTCGAGCGCATCGAGGCCTGGGCCTCGCGCAGCATGTCCTGCAGGTCGCTGTAGCGCACCGATGCGACCTCGTCCAGGTCGTACAGGTGGCGTACCAGCACCACGCGGGCGTCGGCACTGGCCAGGCCGGCCTGGCGGAAGCTGTCGTTCAGTTCCTCGAAGGCGGCATCGTCCTGGAACACGTCGGCCTCGACCAGGCCGCCGGTGCTGGTCACGAACAGCGGGATCATGAAGGCGTCGATCTCGAGTTCCTCGTCACCGTCGCGGCTGCGCAGCGTCGCGGCTTCTTCCTCGATCTGGTCGCGCAGCCAGCGGCAGGCAGCGGGGTCGGTATAGCGTGCCAGTTCGATGGCGCCGTACAGCACTTCGTCGTGCTTGCGGCGCAGCGCGCGCCGCACCAGGGTCAGCACGTCCTGTTCGCGCGACGCCAGCACGGCCGGCTCCAGGTTTTCGCGCTCGGTGATCTCGAGGGCGATGTCGACCAGGCTCTGCGCCAGCGCTTCGTGATCGGGCTCCGCCGCCTGTTTGACGGGCTTGCGGGGTGCGGGGCGCTTGTTTTTGGGCATGGCGAATTTCATGAAAAGTCAACGAACCGCCATCCTACCAAATAGGGGGCGCGCCACCCAAGCGCGGGCCGGAATGAAAAAAGCCCTCCCGGCGGACCGGAAGGGCTTCGAGCAAGTCCCTGAGGCCGGGTGAATCAGGCCGCCAGGCGCAGCTGCGGCTCGCGCAGCGTGCTCGAAGCACGACCGGCCGCGTCCTGTTCGTCCAGCTGGAACACCGAAACCAGCGAGGCCAGCTCCTGTGCCAGTTCCTGCAGCTGCTGGGCGCTGGCGGCGGCTTCCTCGACCAGGGCCGCGTTCTGCTGGGTGGTGTCGTCCATGCCCATGATCGCCTGGTTGATCTGGTCGATGCCCTGGGTCTGCTCGGTGCCGGCCGCCGAGATTTCCTCGATGATGACGCTGACCTGGCTGATCTCGCCGACGATCGCTTCCATCGCGGCGCCGGCCCGGCCGACCAGGCGGCTGCCGTTGCCGACTTCATTCACCGAGGCGCCGATCAGGGCCTTGATCTCGCTGGCGGCCGTGGCCGAGCGCTGGGCCAGGCTGCGCACTTCGCCGGCAACCACCGCGAAGCCCCTGCCCTGTTCGCCGGCGCGAGCCGCTTCCACGGCCGCGTTCAGTGCCAGGATATTGGTCTGGAAGGCGATGCCGTCGATCACGCCGATGATGTCGGCGATGCGCTTGGACGAATCCTCGATCGCATTCATGGTGCGTACCACGTCGGCCATCACGGCGCCGCCATCGCGGGCGGCGCCCGAGGCGCGCTGGGCCAGCTCGTTGGCGCGCTGGGCGTGGTCGGCGTTCTGGCGCACGGTGCCGGTCAGCTCTTCCATCGCTGCCGCGGTCTGCTCCAGCGCGCTGGCCTGGGATTCGGTGCGCGAGGACAGGTCCAGGTTGCCCGAGGCGATCTGCTGTGAAGCGTCGGCAATGGTGTGCGAGTGGGCGCGGATGCGGCGCACCGTCGCCGCCAGCTCATCCTGCATGCGGGCGATCGACACCAGCAGGCTGTTGTCGTCGGCGCCGCCCAGTTCGACCTTCTGCGACAAGTCCTTATCCGCGATGCGGCGCGTGACTTCGGCGGCGTCGGCGGGATCGGCGCCGAGCGCGCGGCTGATGTTGCGCATCACGCTCCAGCCCAGCAGCGCGATCAGCGCCAGGGCGATCACAAAGACCACGGTGAACTGGGTCGCCGAACCCCAGAACACGGCTTCGATGTCGTCGTTGAAGAAACCGGTACCGATCCACCAGCCCCAGGGCGCGAAGGCGATCACGCCATTCAGCTTGCCGGCCATTTCGCCAGTCTTCGGGTGCTTGGTCCTGGCCGTGACCAGGGCGATACGCTCGCGCGCCAGTCCCTCGGTATAGGCTTCGCCGTCGGCGCGGCCGTCGATGGTCTGGCCTTGCGCCACCTTGCCGACGTTCTTCGGGTTCGGGTGCACCAGGTTCAGGCCGTTGGGCAGGCGTACCCAGTAATAGCTCTTGCCTTCGTTGTTCAGCTGGGTCAGCGCTTCCTTGGCGGCGGCCTGGGCCTGGTCCTGGGTCAGGCGGCCTTGCTGCTGTTCCTGGTAATAGTGCGCGACGAGGTGCTCGCCCATCATCAGCATGTTGCGGATCTGGGCTTCACGGTCGTTCATCAATGCGCCATGGAGCGTGCCGAGGCTGAGGGCGCCGACGGCCGCGAGTGCGACGACGGCGGCGCCGATCAGGACGAGGAGGCGGGTGGATACTTTCATGATGGTTTTCCGTGTCTTTATATTTCTAGTCTTGGGAGGACATCGGCGACGCCGGTCTTGTGCCGGCTGTCGCGGAAACGACTGCGCTTGCACGGAGATCGTACAAGTTGATGCAAGGCAATTCTAGCGTACGGGACGCCTGTTGAGGTGGGCTGTGAAGAATTCCGGACGTAGTTTTCGTGTTATTTCCAACACCGGCATCACGTGGTCGAGGTGATCGAGCAGCGCCGCCCGGGCGCGCTCCGGATCGCGGGCCTCGATCGCGTCCACCACGGCGCGGTGTTCCTCGAGCACACCGGCCATCCTGCCCTCCAGCGGCAGGGTCAGCTGGCGGTAGCGGTCCATCTGGGTCTTGGCCTGCTGGATGATGGGCCACACGCCCGGATAGCCGGACAGCTCGGCCAGCAAGGCGTGGAAGCCCTCGTCGGTGCGGTGGAAGCCGTGCAGGTCGTTGGCGGCGATCGCCACTTCCTGCTCGGCCAGCATCGCGCGCAACCGCCCCACGCCATCGGCGCCCGCATGGCAGGCGGCCTTTTCGATGATGGCCGTCTCCAGCGCGTGGCGCACCAGGTTGGCCTCTTCCAGCGCATCGAGCGGAATGCGCGCGACAAAGGTGCCCGAGCGCGGGATGACCTCGATCAGGCCTTCGTCGGCCAGGCGCTGCACGGCCTCGTGGACCGGTGTGCGGCTGGTGCCGAACTCCTCGGCGATGTCGCGTTCGACGACGCGCTCGCCCGGCAGCATCGTCATGCCGACGATGCGCTGGCGCAGGCACAGATAGACCCGGCGCGAGGCCGTCAGGCAAGGGTCGGCAACGGTTTGCGGTGGTGTCGGCGTGTTCATGGCGTGCTCGTAGTCTGGCGAAAAGGCGGACGGTCCGGCGTCAGGCGGCGGGCATGGCGTCGCGCGGGATGATCGCGCCGCGCACCCGGATCACCGCCCCGGCCAGGCGGTGCCCTGCCCGCGCCGCGCCCTGAGGATCCTGGCCCGAGAGGCGCGCGGCCATGTAGGCGGCACCGAAGGAATCGCCGGCCGCAGTGGTGTCGACCACGTCCTTTACCGGTTCCGGCGCGACCGTGTGCAGGGCGCCGTCGGCCCACAGCACGCAGGGTTCGGCGCCGCATTTCACCACCACCTCGCCGACGCCCAGGGCGCGCGTGCGCTCGATGGCTTCGTCCGCACCATGCGGACCGTACAGCGCGACTTCGTCGTCCAGCGTCAGCAGCGCGATGTCGGTGTGGGCCAGCACGCGGCCGTAAACTTCGCGCGCCGCGTCCGCGCTTTCCCACAGGCGCGGGCGGTAATTGTTGTCGAAGACGACGCTGCCGCCGCGCGCCCGGCACTGGGCCAGCGCGGCGATCAGGAGTTCGCGGTCGGCCGGCGACAGGATCGCCAGGCTGATGCCGGATAAATAGACCATGCGCGCGGCCGCCAGCTGCACCAGCACCTTGCCGGCTTCCGGCGCCTCCAGCCAGTGGCGTGCGGCCGAATCCTTGCGCCAGTAGTGGAAGCGGCGCTCGCCGCTGGGGTCGGTCTCGATCATGTAGATGCCCGGCAGGCGGTCCGGCAGGCGCTGCACGCTGCCGGTAGCGATGCCTTCGCGCTCCCAGCTGGCCAGCATCTCGTCCGACATGCCGTCGGTGCCGAGGCCGGTGACGTAGGCGACGCGCACCTTGGCCGGGTCCAGCAGGCGCGCCATGTAGACGGCGGCATTGAGGGTGTCGCCGCCAAAGCGGTAGTCCATCATCGCGCTGTTTCCAGTTGCGGCGCTGCGCTGCAGCTCGATCATGCATTCGCCGATTGCGTAGACGGTGTGCGCTTCCATCGTGATCCTCGTGTTCTGTTCTGTGTTGTGCTGGTGAAGAAAAAAAGCCCCGCCCGCCGTGGGGCAAGCGGGGCTTTCATTTTGCCCGGCGAGGGGCGCGCCTCGCCGGGTGGTTATGACAGGCTTATTTTGCCGAATCCCAGGTCGAACCGAAGTAGTTCGACGCGCCGATGGCCGGGAAGTCCACATAGGCCTTCGAGCAATCCACGACTTTCGACGGATCGACCGCCTTGGTCGGGATGCCGTTGATCACGTTGCGGTTTTCCGCGGTGGCGATCAGCGGCAGGTTCACGCCCTTGATGGTCAGGTTGGCGTCCGACGTCGTCAGGGTGATGTCGTCCGGCGAATCGGCCACCACATTGGTCATGGTCATGCCCAGCGGGAATTGCGGGTTGTTGAAGCCCCCGGTGTTGGCCTGGAAGCCCTGCAGCTTGACCGCGGTCTTGCCCTGGATGCGCACGTTTTCCATGGTGATGTCATGGAAGTTCGGGAACAGCGGGCCGGCCGCAGGCAGTGCCTTGGTCGAGTAGTACGGGGTGAAGAGCAGTGCGTTCAGACCGTTCTTGATGCAGATGTTCTTGTAGCGAACATTGCTGACTTCGCCGCCGCGGGCATAGTCCGACTTGATGCGCAGGCCTTCTTCCGAATCCCAGAACGAGTTGTCGTAGATGTCCAGGTTCTTGACGCCGGCGTTGGTCTCGGAACCGACCGAGATGCCGTGGCCGTAGTAGATGTGGTTGTGGGCCACGATCATGCCGTACTTGCGGTCGGAACGCAGGTCGCGGTTGCCGTCGATGCCAGGCAGGCCGGAACCGGCTGGCGACGGGTTGCTGCTGCCCTTGAACGCCATGTCGTCGTCACCGGTCGACACGTAGTTGTAGACGAACACGAAGTTCTTCAGGTAGCCGTCGAACGAGATCTTGTTGGCCGACTTGATGGCGGTGCCTGCGGTGGCGCCGGTGTAGGTGCCGCCGGTGGTCAGTGCATCGTTGATTGCCTTGCCGGCCGAACCCGGGTCGAAGGCGTCGGTGTTCTTGACGTTGTCTTCGTTGAACACTTCACCGGTGTACAGCGGGTTGCCGTTGCCGGCCGGGTTGGCGAATGCCGCCAGCGACGGGGTCTGGACCTTTACCCCCCACACGGTCAGGCCATCGACGCCGCTGGGCACGACGTGGAAGTTGGCGCTGTTGTTGAGGGTGATGCGGTACAGGGTCAGGTTCTTGGCGTAGCTGAACACCATCATGCGGAAGTTCGACTGCGAACCGTAGCCGGTGGTGCCGTTCTGGACCATGTTGCCCAGGTAAGCCAGGTCCCACCAGGTCATGTTGCGCGACGAGGACTTCGAGTTCACCACGGTGCCGCCGTTGTCGCAGGCGGTGCCGTCGGCAGCCTTGGTGTTCTTGGCGTAGGCGGCGTAGGTGTTCGAGCAGGTCATGTCGACCTTCATCAGCGGGTACAGCGCATCGCTGGTGACGATCTCGGCGTAGCCGCGGCTGTCGATCGAGCCATCGCCCATCACGGCCGAGTTGACCAGGTTGTTACCGCCGATCAGCGGCAGGCAGTTGCCCGAGGAGCCGGCCTTGGTCGCCGAGACGGCGGTGTTGCCGCAGTAAGTGCCGGCCGGGTTCGGCGCATAGGCCTTGACGTCGCGGGTGCCGTACAGGGTGACGCCCTTGTCGATCCACAGGGTCACGCCGGACGGCAGGGTCAGCGGACCGGAGATGAAGCTGTCGCCCACGCCCGACGAGTTCACGACGAGGCGCACCGCGAACTTGCTGGCCTTGTAGGTGTCCTTGGCCAGCTCCTCGCCCGAGACGCCGGCGATGTTGACATTGGCCACGTTGGCGGCCTTCTGCTTCGCGGTCGCATCGGCATCGGCGGCGGCGATCTTGGCGCCGACTTCGGCGTCGACGGCGGCGCCGCAGGCGTTCAGGGCGGCCTGGATGCGCGCCTGGTCGGGGTTGATGACGGCAGCGTCGACGGCGACGGCGACACCGGATTTCGACGGATCGGCTTCCGGCGGCAGCGAGCCGTCAGGACGGCGCACCAGCTTCGTCGAGGCTTCCAGCGTAGCGCAGACCTGGGCGTCGGTCGGCAGCTTCGGCTCGGCCGGGAGGGCCGGGTCGAAGGTGGTGGTGCCGACCTGGAACACGGCACCCGCGGTGTAGTCCACGGCCGAGGCTTCGGAACCGCCGCCGCCACCGCCGCCGCAGGCGGCCAGCGAGGCTGCGATGGCGAGCATCGGCAGGATGATTTTCGTCTGTTTCATAGTCATGAATGTCTCTTTGTATTTCTGGTTTTGCTACAGTTAGAAACGTGCGATCAGGCCGATGCCGAAGGCGCGCGGGCTGTTGCCCGGTGCCAGGAAGGCGTCGTCGGTGCCCTTGTCGTTGCTGTCGATCGGCGACTGGCCCAGGTTGACGTTCTGCTGGCCGTGGTTGCGGATCTTGGTGTAGTACACGTACGGGCTCAGGTAGCGATTGAAGTTGTAGATCGCGCCCAGCGAGTACTGGTTGGCGCTGTAATCCTGCGGGCTGCCGAAGGTGGCGTTCTTCAGGTTGTACAGCTTGCCTGCGGCGCCCATGATGCTGAGCTTGCCGATGTCCTGGGCCACCGAGATCATGGCGGCGTTCTGCTTGGCGGTGCCGTAGCTGACGCCGGTGTAGTAGTTGCCCGCGGTCGGGACCGGCGCGTCTTCGAAGCCGTACTTGCCCTGTTCGAAGCCGATGCCGATCGTGGTGTTGGTCGGCAGCTTGTAGCGTGCGATCACCTTGGCGAATTCGGTCTTCACGCCCGACGAATCCATGGTGCGGAAGCCGTAGCCCTGGGTCAGCGCGTCGGTGTTGATGCCGGTGTTGTTCTGGCGGTCGTAGCCGGCGCCCAGGGTCAGCGGACCCCAGGTGTACTTGGCGGCGACGGACCAGCGGCCGCGGTTGGTGTTGCTGTCCTGGCTTTCGTCGAAGCCGTAGGAAGCGCCGACCTGCAGGCCGTAGTATTCCGGCGACAGGTAGTGCGCCGAGTTCTTGTAACGGGCTTCGCCGCGCGAGAACACGCTGTCGCTGTTGCCCGACATCTGGGCCGAGGTGTTGTTCCACACGTCGAGGCCGTGCACGGTCAGGCCGAGGTTGCCGCCGAACTCGCCGCCCGAGCCGATCAGGCTGCGGTAGACCGAGTCGTTGTTACCGACGACGAACTGACCGAAACGCTTGCTTTCGATACCGACATAGGTGTTACGCGAAGTCAGGGTCGACGACTGGCCGCGGTCGTTGACGCCGCCCTGGTCGAAGTTGTTGAGGGCGGCTTCGATCTGCCACACGCCCTTGATGTCATCGGTCACGCCGATGTTCCCGCGGAAGCCGAGTCGCGAATTACCGTCCGAAACGCGGCCGCGGTTGCTGTACGGGGTCGCGCCGCCTTCAGCCTGCACCGATTCCAGCTGGCCATTCAGGAAGCCATAGATGGTGGTGTCGACTTTCAGGTTTGCGAGCTCGCCCAGCGTGGTGTCGGCCAGTGCAGCGTTCGAAAGGCATGCCAGGGCGGCAGCCGCCAGGATGGTTTTCCTGGAGATAAATTGCGTCATTTAAAGTCTCTTCTCTTCTTACATGAAGCCCGTGTCGGGATGCTCCCTGTCGGGCGTTGGGCACAACAAACAAACTAGCTAGGGTGGTTTGGTACAGCTAGTACTCAGGATTGCGCCGTCGTTGCCGACGGAGTGATGTTCATGGGTGGCTTGGGTCCGCGCTCGCGCACCATCGACCACACCACGACTGCCGCCAGCAAGTCGAACACGGCCAGCACGATGAACATCGGGCTATAGCCCACGTGCGTGACCAGGATGCCGAACAGCAGGGTGAATAGCGTGGCGCCCAGGTAGCCGGACATGCCGGCCAGGCCCGTGGCGGTCGCTACTTCGTTTTTTCCGAACACGTCGGAAGTAATGGAATACAGCGCGCCCGACAGGGTCTGGTGCGCGAAGCCGCCGATACACAGCAGGAAGATCGCGGTGTAGGGGCTGGCGACCAGGCCGACGCAGCCCGGCGCGATCATGCAGAAGGAACCGATCGCCACCACCCACTTGCGGGAAGCGAACAGCGACACCTTGAAGCGCTTGTGGATGATCGGCGACAGGTAGCCGCCCAGCACGCAGCCGATGTCGGCGGCCAGGAAAGGCAGCCAGGCGAAAGCGGCGATCTCTTTCAGGTCCATGTGACGCTCGGTCGCCATGTACAAGGGGATCCAGGCGTTGAAGGTCTGCCAGGCCGGTTCCGACAGGAAGCGCGGGATCGCGACCGACCAGAAATTGCTGCTCTTGACGATCTGCTTCCACGAAGCCTTGGGCGCGACGTCTTGCGGACGGTTGTCCTGGCCGGCCAGGATGTAGTCGCGCTCGGCGTCGCTCAGGCGCTTCTGGTCGCGCGGGTGCTTGTAGAACACGACCCACAGCAGGGTCCAGACGATGCCGATGGCACCGACCACGACGAAGGACATCTGCCAGGTGCCGTGCAGGATGGTCCACACCACCAGCGGCGGTGCGCACAGCGCGCCGACCGAAGAACCGATGTTGAACCAGCCGATCGCCACCGAGCGTTCCTTGGCGGGGAACCATTCGGTGGTGGCTTTCACGCCGGCCGGGATGCCGGCCGCTTCCGTCAGGCCGAGCAGGCCGCGGAAGAAGGCCATGCTTTGCCAGCCCGAGGCCAGCGCGGCACTGGCGCAGGCCATCGACCAGGCCAGCGCGAACACGGCGAAGCCGATCTTGGTCCCGACCGCGTCCAGCACATAGCCGGCGACCGGCTGCATCAGCGCGTAGCACACCTGCCACGCGACCACGATGTACGAGTACTCCTTGGTGTCGATGTGCAGGTCGGCCATCATGGTCGGCGCCGCCACCGACAGCGTGTTGCGTGCCAGGTAGTTGACGATCAAGCCGAGGGTGACCAGGCCGACCATCCACCAGCGCATGCCCTTCATTTTATTCATTCCAGCCTCCAAATCCTGATTCGGGCGCGCCCGTGGGCGCGCACTCTCCCGGACCGCCGGGCGCTTGCGCGCCTGCGGCCTCTCTCCATTACGGTTGACTCGGCGGTGGGCGGCTCAGCCCAGCAGCTCGCGCATGCCCCGCTTCCTGATCTGTTCGAGGGCGACCGTGAGCGCGTAAGTCAGGCCCGGCACCTCGTTCAGGTCCCTGCCCCACAGGCGCGCATTGGCGAGCCAGCCCGAAGCCAGTTGCGCCATCGACCATTCGCCGCTGTCGACTTTCGGCCAGGACTGCTTGAACCAGTCCAGGTTGGCCGCGTCGTCGGACAGTTCGATGACGTCGCCGCGATACAGCACCATGGTCGCGGCCAGGGCCAGCACCAGGCGGCGCGGCAGGCGGCCGGCGTTCAGTTCGGCGTAGCGCAGCAGTTGCGGCATCACGCGGGCGGCGAACTTGCTCCAGCTGTTCAGCGCGATCGAAGCCAGGCGGTGATGGATCGACGGGTTGCGGAAGCGCAGCAGCACGTCTGCCGCAAACGCTTCCAGTTCCTTGCGGTCCATCTCCAGGGCCGGGATGATCTCGTCGTGGATCGCGCCGGCCAGGAAAGGCTTCAGCCCGCTGTCGTCCACCGCCGGACCGACCGCTTCCAGGCCGGCCAGCAGGGCCACCGGCACCAGGGTGGTATGGCCGCCATTCAGGATGCCGACCTTGCGCTTTTTATAGGGCGTGATGTCGTCGACCAGCTTGACGTTCAGGTTGGCGCCTTCCAGCTTCAGCTCTTCGCCGACCCAGGATGGGCCCTGGATCACGAACAGGTAGTAATACTCGGCCGCCACCAGGAAGGGGTCGTCGTAGCCCAGTTCTTCCCTGATCTTTTCCGCGTCGCCGCTCGGATAGCCGGTGACGATGCGGTCGACCAGGGTCGAGCAGAAGGTGCAGGCTTCCTCGATCCACTGCGCGAAGCCGGCTTCCAGCGACCACAATCGGCCAAAGTGCAGAACCGCGGCTTTCAGGGCCGGACCGTTCTTGTCGATCAGTTCGCACGGCAGCAGCACCAGGCCCTTGTCCAGCGCACCGGCGAAGGCCTGGTAGCGCTGGAACAGGAGCTGGGTCAGCTTGGCCGGGAAGGTGCTCGGAGGCGCGTCTTCGTAACGGTCGCTGTCGTTGATGGCGATGCCGGCTTCGGTGGTGTTCGAGACCACGAAGCGCAGTTCGGGCGTGGCCGCCAGCGCCAGGTAGTCGGCGTAAGACGTGTTCGGATCGATCTCGCGCTGCACGCACTCGACGGTGCGGTAGTCCTTGACCGGCTGGCCGTTCTCGTCGAGGCCGCGCACCAGCACGGTGAACAGGCCGTCTTGCGTATCCAGCAGCGGCGCCCTGGAGCCGCCGCGGGGGCGCACGATCGCGACGCCGGCGTTCAGGCCGGTACGCTCGTTCAGCAGGTCGATCTGCCAGTCGAAGAAGCCGCGCATGAAATTGCCCTGGCCGAACTGGAGGATCTTGATGGGCAGCGCGAATGGGGCGCTGCGTTTCAAAGCTTGCATTTGTCTCTTTCTTATACGGTTCGCGTGATGCTTGCTTCCGCGTGGGCACGGGGTGCCCACCATCCGTGTGCGTTACAGCGAAATATCCCGCTTCCAGAAGATGAAGTCGTACTGCTGCAGGCGGTCCGCCTTGCATTTGTACTTGCCGCCGGCGGTGGCCACCACCATGTCGAACAGGCCGCGCGCCACTTCCGGCAGCGGCTTGCCCTCGATGACCGGGCCGCAGTCGTAGTCGATCATGTCCGACAGCTTCTGGGCGACCCGGGTATTGCTCGAGATCTTCAGCACCGGCACGATCGGATTGCCGGTCGGGGTGCCGAGGCCGGTCGAGAACAGGACCACGTTGGCGCCCGAAGCCACGATGCCGGTGACTGACTCGACGTCGCCACCCGGAGTGCACAGCAGCGACAGGCCTTTTTTATCGGTCTGTTCGGCATAGTCCAGCACCGAGACGATCGGCGAGGTACCGCCCTTCTTGGCGGCGCCGGCCGACTTCATGGCGTCGGTGATCAGGCCGTCGCGGATGTTGCCCGGGCTCGGGTTGTCGGCGAAGTGGGTGCCGACGGCCAGCGCGCGCGCCTCGAAATCGCGCATCATGCCCAGGAAGCGGCGCTTGTCCTCGTCTTCCACGCAGCGTTCGATCAGGTTGGCTTCGACGCCGCACAGTTCCGGGAACTCGGCAAGGATCGAGGAGCCGCCGACGGCGACCACCATGTCCGACACATAACCCATGGCCGGATTCGCCGAGATGCCCGAGAAGCCGTCGGAACCGCCGCATTTCACGCCGATCTTCAGGTGCGACAGCGGCATCGGCTGGCGGGTCACCTTGTTGGCTTCCTTCAGTTGCACCAGGGTGTCCTGCAGGACCGACTTCATCATCGCTTCTTCGCTGTCCCACTGCTGCTGTTCATAGATCAGCATCGGCTTGGCGAAGTTCGGGTTCTGGTTAGCCAGGGCTTCCTTGAACATGGCGATCTGGGCGTTCTGGCAGCCCAGCGAGAACACGGTGATGCCGGCGACGTTCGGGTGGTCGGCATAGGCGGACAGCACGCGGCACAGCGAACGGGCGTCGGCACGGGTACCGCCGCAGCCGCCGTTGTGGGTGATCACGCGCACGCCATCGAGGTTCGGGAACGGACGCACGACAGGCTTCGGTGCCTCCATGTCCTCGCCCAGCAGCTGGAAGGTCAGCGAGGCCAGGTCGTCCTTGGCGTAACCGAGCGGTCGCTCGAGCGCATTGCGCAGGTGCTCGACGTTGCGGTTTTCGCAGAACACCAGCGGGAAGATCAGCCAGTAGTTGGCGGTGCCGACGCGGCCATCCGCGCGCACCACGCCGTCGAAGGTGGCGCCGTTCAGGTCGGCCACGTCCGGCGGGGTCCAGGTGTAAGGCCTGGATTCCCCAATCTCGACTTCCGACGCATGGTGCGCCAGGTTTTCGGTGGTGACGGCTTCGCCCTTGCGGATCGGCTGGGTGGCCTTGCCGACGGTGACGCCGTACATGGTCAGCAGGTCGCCGACGCCAAAGGCGCGGCGGGCCAGCTTGTGCTTGGTCTTGATCGGGGTGGCGACGAGGATGTTCTCGTCGTTCCACGTCACGACATCACCCGGGTTCAGGTCGGCCAGGGCGACCAGCATGCTGTCGTCCGGGTGAATGCAGATTACTTTTTGCATGGAAGTGCGCTCGATTCTCTCTGATTACAGGCCGCGCATCACAGGCCGAAATATTTCTTGGCGTTTTCGTAGCAGATGCCACGCACGATGGTCGACAGCGCCTCGAAGTCGTTCGGGTACTCGCCACCCTCGACCCACTCGCCGAACTGGCGGCACACCAGGCGGCGGAAGTAGTCGTGGCGCGGGTAGGACGCAAAGCTGCGCGAGTCGGTCACCATGCCCACGAAGACGCCCAGCACCGAATGGTTGCCGAAGGCCAGGATCTGGGCCAGGTTGCCGAGTTTGTGGTCATTGAACCACCAGGCCGGGCCGAACTGCACCTTGCCGGCGACACTGCCGTCCTGGAAGTTGCCGACCATGGTCGACAGCACTTCGTTCATGGCCGGGTTCAGGTTGAACAGCATGGTCTTCGGCAGTTGGTCGTTGGCGTCCAGCGCGGACAGCAGCGACACCAGGCCGTTCGAGGTAGTCATGTCCGAGATCGAGTCGAAGCCGGTGTCCGGGCCCAGGGTCTGCAGCATGCGCAGGTTATTCGAGCGCATCGCGCCGATGTGGAAGCACATGGTCCAGCCGAATTTCGCGTACACGGTGCCGACGCTCTCCAGCAGGCCGCGCAGGTACTGGGCCTGTTCCAGGTCCGACACCTGTTCACCGGCGATACGGCGCGCGAAGATCGCTTCCAGCTGTTCCTGGGTCGCGGCAACGACCGGCAGCGGCATGTCGATCGCGTGGTCCGAGATGCGGCCGCCGCGGGCGTGGAAGAATTCCACGCGATTGGCCAGGGCCGCCATCATCGAAGCGAAGGAGTCGATCTTGATGCCCGACACTTCGGACAGGCGGACCACGTAGTCGGCGAAGCCTTCCTTGCCGATGCGCATGGCGTTGTCCGGACGGTAGGCCGGCAGCACGCGGGTCTTCAGGCCAGAGGCAGCGATCTCGGCGTGCTGCAGCAGGTCGTCGGCCGGGTCGTCGGTGGTGCAGGCGATTTCGACCTTGGCTTGTTCCAGGAAGGACCAGGTGTCCATCCCGGCCAGCTTGGCGTTGGCCTGTTCCCAGATGGCGTCGGCGTTCTTTTCGTTGATCAGGAGGTCGATGCCGAAGATGCGGCGCAGCTCGAGGTGGCTCCAGTGGTAGATCGGGTTACCGATGGCCAGGGGCAGCACCTTGCAGAAGGCGTCGAACTTTTCGCGGTCGCTGCGGTTACCGGTGCAATATTCCTCCGCCACGCCGGCGGTGCGCATCATGCGCCATTTGTAATGGTCGCCGGCCAGCCAGAGTTCTGCGATGTTGCGGAACTTCTTGCGCTCGGCGATCTCGCCCTGCTGTAGGTGCGAGTGGTAATCGATGACCGGGAGGTCGGCTGCGACCTCGTGGTAGAGCTTGCGGGCGACTTCCGTGTTGAGGAGGAAATCCTTGTCCATGAATGCAGTCATTTGCTTGTCCTTGCGCTAGGTTGCAGTGCGCCATCGGCCGGCGCCTCTGATATATCAGAATGGTATGCCTAATATATTACATACGCAAGGTCTTTCCTTATCTCGGAGTAACGATTTCGTGAAATTGGTCTGACCACACAACACTTCCGAGCTGCTCCGCGGTATGCGTATGGGATTCTGGACCAACCAATCGTACAAATGTTCTAACCAGAAATAAAAATTTTCAATGAATGGCAAACGGCTAACGGAACAGCGTAATTAAGTTGTCAGGCTGTACAAGTCCGCGCCCTTTTCACCCTCGGTGTTATCCTCCCGTCATCTGCACCTTGACGCGCCGATACAACACCCTTCGACCTCGCCCGGAGCCCCCATCCATGCTCGAACGCCTTTTCCAGCTCAAACAAAGCGGCAGCGATGTCCGCACCGAGATGCTTGCCGGCCTGACTACCTTCCTGACGATGGCCTATATCATTTTCGTGAATCCCTCGATCCTGGGCGATGCCGGGATGCCGAAGGAAGCCGTGTTCGTGGCCACCTGCCTGGTCGCGGCGCTGGGCAGCGCGGTGATGGGCCTGTACGCCAACTACCCGATCGCGATGGCGCCCGGCATGGGCTTGAACGCCTACTTCGCCTACGCGGTCGTGCTCGGCATGAAGGTGCCCTGGCAGGCGGCGCTGGGCGCGGTCTTCGTATCGGGCTGCCTGTTCATCCTGGCATCCCTGTTCGGCCTGCGCGCGATGATTGTGAGCGGCATCCCGCGTTCGCTGCGTGTGGCGATCACGGTCGGGCTGGGCATGTTCCTGGCCCTGATCGCGCTGAAGAATGCCGGCATCGTGGTAGCCAACGAACCGACCCTGGTCAAGACCGGCGACCTGCACCAGCCCGGTGCGATCATGGCGATGGCCGGCTTCCTGCTGATCGTGACCCTGGACCGCCTGCGCGTACGCGGCGCCATCCTGATCGGCATCGTGGTGGTGACGGTGCTGAGCTTTTTCTTCGGCGGTAATACCTTCCATGGCGTGGTCTCGGCGCCGCCCTCGATTGCCCCGACCTTCCTTCAGCTGGACGTGCCGGGTGCGCTGGCGGTCGGGATCCTGAACGTGATCCTGGTGTTCTTCCTGGTCGAGCTGTTCGACGCCACCGGCACGCTGATGGGCGTGGCCAGCCGCGCGGGACTACTGGTCGAAGGCAAGATGGAGCGGCTCAACAAGGCTTTGCTGGCCGACAGCGCCGCCATCGTCGCTGGCGCCACCCTCGGCACCTCCAGTACCACCGCCTATGTAGAAAGTGCGGCCGGCGTCCAGGCCGGCGGCCGCACCGGCCTGACCGCGGTCACGGTAGCCCTGCTCTTCCTCGCCTGCCTGTTCATCGCGCCGCTGGCCGGCGTGGTGCCGCCCTATGCCACCGCCCCTGCCCTGCTGTTCGTCGCCTGCCTGATGTTGCGCGATTTGGGCGACATCGAGTGGAACGACACCACCGAGGCGATCCCGGCAGCGATTACCGCGCTGGTGATTCCCTTTACTTATTCGATCGCCGAGGGCATCGCCTTCGGTTTCATCATCTATGCCGCGCTGAAACTGACCACCGGCCGGGCGCGCGAAGTGGCGCCGGTGATCTGGGTGATCGCGGCGCTGTTCACCTTCAAGATCGTGTACGTCGGCACCTGAGCCCGGCGCCTGCGCACCGACCGGCGCGACCTGCGCAATCTCTGCAAGGCTGCCTGGAGCGGCGAACTGACCGGGGTGAGGGTCCCCGGATCGAGTTGATGCGCGACTACCATGAGTCCGCCGCGCAGATGCCTCGGCACGAGACCAGCCTTGCCGCCACGATGGGCCGTCCGGCGGGCGCCCCGCCGAATTTCAGGGGCGTGGCCCCAGCCCCTCGACCAGCATGCGCCCGAATTCCTCCGGCGGTACCGCCTTGCTGTAGTAGTAGCCCTGGATGGTGTCGCAACCTATTTCCGCCAGCAAGGCCAGCTGGCCCGCCGTTTCGACCCCTTCCGCGACCACGGTCAGGCGCAGGCCGTGGGCCATCGCGATCACCGCGCGCGAAATCGCAAGGTCGTCGCCATCGTCGAGGATGTCGTCGACGAAGGACTTGTCGAGCTTCAGTTTGTCGACGGGGAAGCGTTTCAGGTAATTCAGGTTGGAATAGCCGGTGCCGAAGTCGTCGATCGCCAGGCGGATTCCCATCGCCTTTAGCTGGGCCAGCAAGCCGTAGCTCTTGCCGGCGTCCGCCATCGAAGCGCTTTCGGTCAACTCCAGTTCGAGCAGCGCCGGGTCGACGCCATAGGCATCCAGGATGAATTTCAGGGTGCCGACGATCTCGTCCGAGAACTGGTAGACCGACAGGTTCACCGACACCGGCACCACCGGCAGGCCGGCTTCCTGCCAGTAGCGGATCTGGGCGCAGGCGGTCATCAGCACCCAGGTGCCGATCGGGAGGATCAGGCCGCTCTCTTCGGCCAGCGCGATGAAGGTGCCGGGCGGGACCATGCCGCGTTCCGGATGGTTCCAGCGCAGCAGTGCTTCGGTGCCGACGATGGTGCCGGTGGCGAGATCGACCTGGGGCTGGTAATGCAGCACCAGTTCGTTGCGGTCGACCGCGCGCCGCAGCGCCGTCTCCATCCGGAAGCGATCGTTGGCGCCGCTGTTCAGTTCCGGGCGGTAGAAGGCGTAACGCTGGATCACGCCGGCCGCCGCCTGATGCTGCGCCGCCTCGGCGCTGCTGACCAGGGTTTCGTAGTCCTCGCCGTCGTTCGGGTAGACGGCAATGCCGACGCAGGGGTCCATGTGCAGCTCTTCGCTGCCATACATATAAGGCGCGCCGAGGGCGGCCAGCAGGCGGCGCGCCGCGGCGGCCAGCGCTTCCGAGTCCGGACGCAGAGCCGCCAGCACGAAGCTGCCGTCGGAAAACCTCGCGACGGCGTCGCTGCCGCCGATCTCGCGCAGGCGCGCCCCGGCCTGCTGGACCAGCACCTGGTCCGCATTCGGCCCCAGCGTCTCACGGATCAGCGGCATGCGCACGAAGCGCAGCAGCATGAAGCCGAGCACCTGGCCGCCGGCCTTGGCCTCGCCCTTCATCCGGCGCAGGCGGTCGCGCAGCAGCAGGCGGTTGGGCAGACCGGTGAGCGTGTCGAAATTGCTGACGTAGCGCAGGCGCTCTTCGGCGCCGCGCAATTCGGTGGTGTCGATGCCCGTGCCGAGCACGTATTCGACGCTGCCGTCGGCCCGTTCCAGCCGCGTATGGGTCCAGATGATGTTGCGTATGCCCCCGTCGCGGGTGCGGAACTCGCCCTGCAGGCGCGCCGGCAGGCGGCCGGCGGCCAGTTCGTCGAACAGGCGTACCAGCACCTGCTCGTCGCGGGCGCCACGCAGCACCTCCCAGCAAGGACGGCCAATGGCTTCGTCCGCCCGCCATCCCAGCGCCTCTTCGCAGGCGCGGTTGAACATGGCGATGCGGCCCGCCGGGTCGGTCAGGAGCACCAGCGCGCCGGCGGTCTCGACCACCGCCGACAGCCGGTTGCGCTCCAAGCGCAGCGCCTCGGTACGCTGCACTACCAGGGCTTCCATGTGCGCATACAGGCGGGCACGCTCGAGGGCCGAGGCGACCTGTTTGGCGATACTGTCCAGCAGGCTGCGCAGCGCTTCCGGCAAGGGCGCCGCGGGCAGCAGGTGCAGCATGCCGGGCGGTGTGCCGGCGGCGCCGCGCGGCAGCGTCAGGTGGACGGTTCCCGGAGGCGGCTCAGCGCCTTGCTCGCCCAGCCCCTGCGCCGCCAGCAGGCGCGGCCCGCCCTCCCCGTCAAAGATGCTGAGCCCGGCGCCAAGCATGCCCGGCAGCTCGAGCAGGTGCCGGATGGCGGCCTGGGCCACCGCCTGTTCGGTCATGGCCTCGTTGAGCGCCCCGGCGATGGCGCCCAGGGTCGCCAGCGAGCGCACCGAACGTTCGAGCCCGTCCTGCTTCTCGGCCAGCGCGGCGTTGATACGCAGGCTGTCTTCGTGGGTCGCGGTGAGGAGTTCGAAAATCTGGTGGCGCTCCGCCGCCATCAGTTCCAGGCCGGCAGCGGCGTCGCGGCCATGGCGCAGCAGGCGCCGCACGCGTGCGCGCAGGTCGTCGGCCTCGTAGGGTTTGCGCACGAAGGAATCGGCGCCCGCCTCCAGGCCGCGCACGATGTCGTGCAGCGTATTCAGGCGCGTCAGCAGGATCACTGGCAGCGCGGCAAAATCGCGATCATCCTTCAGGGCGCGGCACAACGCATAGCCATCCATGCCGGGCATGGCGATGTCGCTGATGACCAGGTCCGGCCGGCGTTCCCGGACCGCGGCCAGAGCCGCGCTGCCGTCGCCGGCGATGCAGACTTGCCAGCCCGCCTCCTCTTCCAGCAGACGCGCCAGATGCTGCGCCTGGGTCGGACTGTCTTCCACCACCAGGATGGACGCAGGCCCTGGCAGGTCTCTCTCTTGCTCGTGCGTTATTGTCATTGCTCAGTCACCGATATCGACGTGGGCCGGGCCACGCACCTCCCGGCCAGAAACTTGCATTGATGATACCGAATTTCTCTGCAATAAACATTTGCAGGAATATTAAGCCCATCACGAATGTGTCTTTACAATGATGCCCGACATATGGTCCCAATGTGACAAGCGGCCATACCAGAGGGTATTGACGCGGCGCTGACGCCAGCACCGGGTACGAATCGAAGCGCCGCCGTCGCAGATTTAACGACAGCGCAGGACTTACATTGTTGTGGCCGGGCAACCAGAAACCGGACAGTATCCGTGAAGATTCATCCCGCAAGTCCATGTTGCAGGGCATAGCGGATCAGCGCCGCATTCGACGAGAGTCCCATCTTGCGGAAAATTCGGCTGCGGTAAGTGTTGACCGAGCTGATGCTGATGCCGAGCTCCGCCGCTACCTGCTTGATCTGCAAACCGGATCCGATCAGGGCCACGATCTCGCCTTCGCGCGCGGTGAGGCTGTGATGCGCCGGGCGCGGCGCAGGACAGCTGGCCTCGCGCGCCAGCAATTCGCTGATGCGGGGGCCGAGGTAGGGCGCGCCCTGGGCCGCACGGCGCACTGCTTCCATCAGTTCCGTGGCCGCCATGGCCTTGGACACGTAGCCGAGTGCGCCCGCGCGCAGGGCCGACAGCGCGTAGCGTTCCTCCGGGTGCATGCTGAGCATCACCACACGGAGTGTTGGAAAATGGCGACGCAGCTCTGCAAGCCCGTCGAGCCCGTCGTAATCGGGCAGGCTGATGTCGAGCACGACCACATCGGGCCGCACTTGCGCAATCAACGCGAGGGCTTGCTTCAGGTCTGCAGCCTCACCGACTATCTTGAGGTCGGCGCTGTGCCTGACGATCTTCTTGATTCCCTCGCGGATCAATTCATGATCGTCGGCGATGACTAGCCTGATCACAGTACTTCCTTCATACATTCATGCTGGTATGCCAGCGAACCGGGCGCATTCTTTCATCTGTCGGATGACATTGCAAACATAATTATTGCCCAGTTAACAATCGTAATACTCTGCCTGGAAACTTACAGGTGTAAAAATCCTGCATGAAATGTCTTCCCTGCCGGGTTTCGGCTACAATGGCGGGCCATCCATGAACGACAGGATGTCCATCGTCCGTGCCCCAGCACACCGCGCCAGCGGTACTGCACGGCGACCGACGGCAGCCGTACAGATGCTTATGAAATCTCTCTCGATTTTCGCGCTGGTGCTTGCCGCCACCGCAGCCGGCAGCGCCGCTGCCGCGCCGGACGACCTGGCGGACAGCGCCCCGCAGTCCGCCTACTTCACCAGCGCCCCCTCCAAGCCGATCCCGGAAGGCAGCAACTGGTACACCTCGGCCGAACTCGGCGCGATCAGCACCAGCGGCAACACCAGCGGCACCTCGGTGACGGGCAAGGTCGATGCGCGCCATGAAATGAGCAACTGGAGCAACGAGTACATCTTCAGCGGCTATTTCAAGGAAGACGAGATCGATAACGACGACGGTACCCGTACCCGTACCCGTTCGGCGCAGCGTTACTCGGTGTCGGCCAAGGCGGCCTACAAGCTGCTCGAAGACGGGCACCGCGCCTTCGTGCTCGGCTCCCACGTCAGCGACAAGTTCGGCGCCTACACGCGCTACTCGAGCCTGGCCGTCGGTTACGGCACCCAGATGCTGCGCCGCGAAGACCGCACGGTCGACGTCGAAGTGGGTCCGGGCGTATTCCACGGCGTGAATTCCAGCGGCGGTGTCGAATCCGGCCTGACGGTGCGCGGCGCAGCCCAGCTGCGCTGGCGCGTCAGCCCCTCGGCCGCGTTCAGCCAGACGGTGAGCGTGGAGCGCGGCACCTCGAACATGCACTCGATCGCCGAGACCTCGCTCAGCACCAAGATCAATGGCACGATGCAGATGAAGGCGGCGTTCAGTGCGCGCAATGACACGAACGTGCCTGATGAGAAGAAGAATACCGATACGCAGACGTCTTTGACGCTGGTGTATTCGTTCTGAGCCGGCGTTGGCCGGATTCCCTGTCCTGCGAACGTCGTCCCCGCCTGCGCGAGGACGACGTGCATGAGACCCTGGCGCTGCTTGCTGGCCGCGGCCAGCAAGCTTCCTGCAGCCAGCTTACTTCAGCAGAATCTTCCCGCTCAGCTTGATCGTACCCTTGCCGGTCGCCATATCCTCGCCACCCGACAGCGTACCGCCGCCGCTAGCCTTGGCGTACTTGCCGGTACCGCCCGTGATGGTGAAAGTGGCGCTGCTGAACACGAAGTTGGTGCCCACGCCGGTCGGCACGAACTGGCCGCCGTAGGAAGCGAACACCATTTCGCCGGTCAGGGTGGTGATCATGAAGCGGCCATCGCTGAAGGTGAAGGAGGTGCCGTTCGGCGTGATGCAGTCGCTCGACAGGAAGCCGACCTTGCCCAGCACGTTGCTGTCGCCGAAACCGAGGATGGTGCCGCCGAATTTCGAGGCGCAACGCAGCGAGGGACCCGGGATTTCCTGCAACGTGCCGTTGAGTTCCAGGTCCTGGTAGTGCGACTTGGCCGCGGTGGCGGACAGGGCGGCGGACATCAGGACGGACGCGGTGGCGACACGCAGGACGGTTTTGAGCATGGTGCATCTCCGAAAGGTTGTAAGAAATTAATTTTAACTTTTTTACATTCGGAACAGCGCACGGATGCGTTTTCGTGTTGAAATTTTAAGACACTATCCCCTGAACCGTTGAAATTCAGGCAATCCGTCGTCGGTGCGCAGCCAGTGCAAGCGCTGCGAGACGAAGGTATGGTCGTCGGGCGCGGCCGCTTCGGGGTCGTCCAGGCTGCAGACGGTGACGTCCACTTCAGCCGGAAAATCGTCGCTGCGGTACAGCAGCTGGGTACCGCAGCACGCGCAGAAGCCGCGCTCCACCGGCGGACTCGAACGGTGCAGCGTGGGCGCGCCGGCCACGAAAACCAGCTCGGCGGCGTGCACGCTGAACCAGGCCACTGCCGGCGCCCCGGCCGTACGTCGGCAATCGACGCAGTGGCACAGGGTGCGGTGGTAAGGTGTCCCCTTCACTTCGTAGCGGACGGCGCCGCAGGCGCAGCCTCCTTGCAGTGTGCTCATGGCTCCCTCCTCAGGGTGCGGCCGCCATTCGGCCCGGTCTTGGCGACCCGGTCAGCAAGAGTGCCGCCAGGCTCAGCAGAGCCGCCGCGCTCAGGTACCAGCCGACGGTGTGCAAGCCGTAGGTGGTGGCCAGCCAGGTGGCGATGTAGGGCGCCAGCGAGGCGCCCAGGATGCCGGCCAGGTTGAAGGTCAGCGAGGCGCCGGTGTAGCGCACCTCGGCCGGGAACATTTCGGACAGCAGCGTCCCCAGCGGTCCGTAAGTCATGCCGATGAGGCACTGGCCCAGCACCATGAAGACCACGACGGTCGCCAGCTGACCGCTGCCGAACAGTGGACCGAAGGCCAGGCCGAAGGCGATGATCGCGATCGATACCGCGATCATCGCCGCGCGCCGGCCGTAGCGGTCCGCCAGCAGCGCGGCAGCCGGGATCGTCAGCCCGAAGAAGACAATCGCGAACAGTTGCAGCTCCAGGAATTGCTGGCGTGAGTAGCCCAGCCGGCTGGTGCCCCAGCTGAGGGTGAACACCGTCATCAGGTAGAAGATGACGAAGGTCGCCATCGCTGCCAGCGTGCCCAGCACGAGCGCGCGCGGATGCTCGCGCAGCACCGCCACCACCGGCAGCTTGACGCGCTCGTTACGGTCCAGCACCGCCTGGAAGGCCGGGGTCTCGGTGATCTTCAGGCGCACGTACAGGCCGACGATCACCAGGAGCGCGCTCGACAGGAAGGGGATGCGCCAGCCGTAGCGGAAGAAATCGGCGTCGCTCATCAGCTGCGACAACAGCAGGAAGATGCCGCCCGACAGGAAGAAGCCGATCGGCGCGCCCAGCTGCGGAAACATGCCGTACCAGGCGCGCTTGCCCGGCGGCGCATTTTCGGTGGCCAGCAGCACTGCCCCGCCCCACTCCCCGCCCAGGCCCAGGCCCTGGCCGAACCGGCACAGGGCCAGCAGCAGCGGCGCCGCGGTGCCGATCGTGGCATAGGTCGGCAGCAGGCCGATCAAGACCGTCGACACACCCATGGTCAGCAGGGCCGCCACCAGGGTGGCCTTGCGGCCGATGCGGTCGCCGAAGTGGCCGAACACGGCCGAGCCGACCGGGCGCGCGAAAAAGGCGATGGCGAAGGTCGCCAGCGATTGCAGCGTGGCCGCGGCCGGGTCGGCGGCCGGGAAGAACAGTTTCGGGAACACCAGCACGGCGGCGGTGGCGTAGATATAAAAGTCGAAGAATTCGATGGTGGTGCCGATCAGGCTGGCGAACAGCACGGTTGCCGGACGGTTGGCGGGCGGGTGCGCGGCGTCGACTCCCCTCATGCGGCACCAGTCTGGCTCAGGGCGTCGGCGACTTCCCTGTCTTCGGCGGGCCGTACCACGCGCGCCACCTCCTTGCCATCCTTGAGCACCACCACCGTCGGCCACAGCTTGATCCGGAACGAGCGTCCCAGCGGCCGGCCCGGCCCGTCCTCGACCTTGATGTGCACGGCCTGCGGGTGGGCAGCCAGTGCACTGGTGATGTCGCCGCTGGCGGCGTTGCAGTAGCCGCACCAGTTGGTGCCGAAGTCGAGGGCGACGACGCCGGGATGCGCGTCGATCGCGCTGCGTTCCGGCTGGGCGGTGTCGTAGGGTTTGCTCATGCGGGTCTCCTTGTCTTGTTATGCCGAGACCTTAGAGTACCGCAAATCCAGCTGCCCTTGCTCGGCGCCATGCGCGCATTTGTTACCGCAAAGAATGCGGACTCTAGGTGAGTCAGCGAACGGAAGCGTAGCGATGCGAATGGCATCCTGAACTCGGCATAAACGTTTTGTAAAGGAGCCCATCATGTCCGACGATCTGCACAACCGTGGTCCCCAGGACCGCAACCGCATCAATTTGCATGAACCGTGGGAAGTCCAGTACTGGACCAAAACGCTCGGCGTGTCGAAGGAAGAGCTGGAACGCGCGGTTAAGTCGGCCGGCAGCAGCAGCGTGAACACCGTGCGCCAGCACCTGACCGGCAAGCACTGAGCGCCAGGCACCGGGTTTCGCTGTGCCTCCCGGTCCGGGCCCCACCCGGCCCGGTCGGGTTATTTTCCAGCTTACGCATCGCCATCCCAGCAGGCGCACGCCGGCCAGCCGCCGTGCCCTCCCGTTCCGCCGCGCCGGCCACGCCGCCGGCCCGTGCCACGTAATTGATTCGAAAGGAGCCCGATGAATATCCGCGGCTATTTCACAACCCTCGACATCGGCTGGACCAACGCCGCCTTCGCCATCGGCGCAGCCGTGCTCAGCTTCCTCCTCATCCACGGCGCCGTGATGCTGTTCCGGCGCCGCCTCGACGCGCTGGACGGCCCGCGCGCCCACAAGCCCATCGTCGACGTGTTGCGCCACACGCTGGCGCGTACCAGCCGTATTGCGGTGCTGGCAACCTCGATCCTGATCGGTGTCTCTGTACTCGATTTGCCGGCGCCCTGGGATGCGCGCGTCGGCCACCTCTGGTTCCTGACCCTGGGCACGCAAATCGCCTTGTGGCTGCACCGCGCCATCGATGTCACCGCGCGCCGCTACTTCCAGATCCACGGCAAGGGCCTCGAAGACGAACAGGTCTCGGTGGCACACACCCTCCTGATCTGGGCCATGCAATGGAGCATCTGGACCATCTTCCTGCTGGCGATGCTGTCTAATCTCGGTATCAACGTCACGACCTTCGTGGCCAGCCTGGGCATCGGCGGCGTGGCGGTCGCGCTGGCCGTACAGAACATCCTGGGCGATTTGTTCGCTTCGCTCTCGATCGCGCTCGACAAACCTTTCGAGGTGGGCGACTCGATCTCGGTGCCGGAATTTTCCGGCTCCATCGAGCACGTCGGCCTGAAGACGACCCGCATCCGCGCCCTGTCCGGCGAACAGATCGTCATCGCCAACGCCGAACTGCTACGCAAGGTGGTGCACAACTTCAAGCGCCAGTCGACCCGCCGCGTGCAGTACACGCTGCGCATCAACCCATCCACCGCGCCCGAGCTGGCGGCCGAGGTGCCGGAGCGCCTGTCGGCCATCATCTCGGCCAAGGAGCAGGTGAAGTTCGACCACGTCAACCTCACCACGATGACCCAGGACTTCATCGAGTACGACATCGTCTACAACCTGCAGGACGCCAATTACGGCCTGTTCCTGAGTACCCAGCAGGCGGTGCTGCTGGAGACCATGACGATGCTGCGCGAACTCGGCATCTCGACCGCGCCGCGAGCGCAGGAGTTCCTGCTGCAAGGCCAGGCCAGCAACGACCCGGTGCCCGGTCCGGCAGCCAAAGAAGTGCCTGCCGGCACACGGGCGCCATCCCTGATCCGCGGCGCCTAGAATCCTCCACTCACGATCCAGATGGAGAACACAATGCCCGAACAGAATCAATTTCCGTCGCAACAGCAGCAACCGCCCGGGACCGAAGCCCTGCTGACCCCGAAGGCCGACCACGGCGAAACCAGTTACGTCGGCCGGGGCCGGCTCGAAGGCAAGGCCGCCGTGATCACCGGTGCCGACTCGGGCATCGGCCGGGCCGTGGCCCTGGCCTATGCGCGCGAAGGTGCCGACGTGCTGATCGGCTACCTGAACGAGCACGAGGACGCCCAGGAAACCGCGCGCCTGGTCACCGAGGCGGGCCGCAAGGCCGTCTTGTTCCCCGGTGACCTGGCCGATAAGGCCGTGTGCCGCGCGCTGGTCGACAAGGCGGTGCAGGAATTCGGCCGCATCGATATCCTGGTGAACAACGCGGCCTTCCAGATGTCCCACGATTCGATCGAGGAACTCCCGGACGAGGAATGGGAACACACCTTTGCCGTCAACATCAGCGCGATGTTCTACATCTGCAAGGCTGCGGTGAAGCACATGAAACCGGGATCGTCGATCATCAATACCTCGTCGATCAACTCCGACAAGCCAACGCCGACCCTGCTGGCCTACGCGACCACCAAGGGCGCGATCGCCAACTTCACGGCCGGCCTGGCCCAGCTGCTGGCCGAAAAAGGCATTCGCGCGAACTCGGTGGCGCCGGGCCCGATCTGGACGCCGCTGATTCCGTCGACCATGCCACCGGAGAAGGTGGAAAGCTTTGGCGCCGAAACGCCGATGAAACGTGCCGGGCAGCCGGCGGAACTGGCGCCCGTGTATGTGATGCTGGCAACCGACGAGGCCAGCTATGTTTCCGGGGCTCGGATTGCCGTTACCGGTGGTACGCCTATCCTGTAAACGTTCGCCTCACGGCGCAGGGTGGGCACGGGTGCCCACCCTGCGCCGTGAGGCGGTTTTCGTAGGTGATTTGAACGCGCGTGGACGGGAACCCCCTGCACGCTACCGCCCCGCCACCGTTATTCTTGAATTTACGTTCGCGTCACGCTTATTCGTAGCGCGATTTTCGTTCGCGTCACGTTAAATCGATCACGCATCATTCGGCAACTGCGCCCCCTGCCCCGGCGGCAAGGGCGCCGGCTCCGGCGGTGGCGCGGGTTCCGGTACCGGGGCCTGGTCCGGGCTCGGCCCGATCGGCTGGTCCGCCGGCGGGCCGCCTTCCTGCTGCAAATCCCCACCTTCCTCGACCTCTTCTTCCGCCGGCGCTTCCTCGTGGCGATATACCGGCGCCGCCTTCTGGCCGCCCGGGAACAGCGCGTCGGCGCTCACCTTGCCGGCGGCCAGCGCTTCCTTGAAGAAGTCGCCGACCAGCAGGATCGCGCTGTGGCCGCCCTGGCCCCAGTAATTCGAGCGCATCGTCACCCGGTTGTCGTTGAAGCCCACCCAGGCGCCGGCCACCAGGTTCGGGTGCATCATGATGAACCAGCCGTCGGCATTGTTCTGGGTGGTGCCGGTCTTGCCGGCGACGTCGGCGGTGATGCCGAAGCGGTAGCGGATGGCGGTGCCGGTGCCGCGGTTGATCACGCCGCGCATCATGTCGAGCAGGGTCACGCTGGACGCCTGCGACAGCACGCGCTGCGGCTGCTGCGAGCCGAAATCGGCGATCACCTTGCCGTCACGGTCGGTAATCCTGCGCACGAACACCGGATGGCGGTATTCGCCCTGGCTCGCGATCGTGGAATAGGCGCTCACCATTTCCAGCAGCGTTACCGGGCTGGTGCCGAGCGCGATCGACGGCACCTGCGCCAACTTCGACTGGCGCACGCCCATGTCCCGGGCCAGCTTGACGATCGGGGCTACGCCCACGTCCTGCATCACCTGGGCCGTGATCGTGTTCTTGGAATAGACCAGGCCGTCGCGCATGGTGAGCCGGCGTCCGGTGGTGCCGCTCATGTCGGTCGGACGCCAGACGGTGCCGTCGTTGAATTTGATGCTGGTGACCGCGTCCAGGTAGGGATGCTCGGGCGCGATGCCTTTTTCCAGAGCGGCCGCGTACACGATGGGCTTGAAGGTGGAGCCGGGCTGGCGCGCGGCCTGGCTGACGTGGTCGTATTGCTCGCGCTGGAAGTTGCGGCTGCCGACCCAGGCCTTGACTTCGCCGCTGGCCGGGTCCATGGCGACGAAGCCGGCCTCCAGGCGCGATTTGGCGATCTTCAGGTTGCGCATGAATTCGCGATCGCCTTTCAGGCGCTTCAGGGCCGCGTCCGGGGCCGTGCCCTCCTCGACTGCCCTGCGGTAGTCGCCGGATTCGCGCACAAAGGCATCCAGCAAATCGCCGTGCGACTGCCAGAAGTACTCGAAAGGCGTCACGCTTTCGCGCATCGCTACATAGGTCTGCGGCTGGCTGGCGTTGACTTGCCAGGAATGCGCCCAGTCGACGTCGGCAATGGCTTGCAGCGCATCGGCCTGGCGTTCCACCGCGCGCAGCGCGTCCTGCTGCAAGTCGTAGTCGAGGGTGGTTTGCACCACCAGACCGTCCTGCTGCAGGTCGGCGTCGTTCTTGTTCGCCCACTCCACCAGCCAGCGGCGCACATAGGCCGTGAAGTGGTCGTCCTTGCCGGTGCGCTCGGCCTGGCGCGTGAAATGCAGGCCCAGGGGGCGGCGCGACAGGCGGCGATAGCGGTTGTCGTCAAAGGCGCCCGTTTTCAGCATTTGGGCCAGCACCACGTTGCGGCGCGCCAGCGAGCGCTCGGGGTTGGTGACGGGATTGTAGTAGGCCGTCCCTTTCAGCATGCCGACCAGGGTCGCGGCCTCGGTTTCGTTCAGCTGCAGCGCGGGTTTGTTGAAATAAGTGCGCGCCGCCGCCTCGATGCCGTAGGTGTTGTAGAGAAAAGGCACCGTGTTCAGGTAGGCTTCCAGAATCTCGGTCTTGCTGTAGGTGTTCTCGATCTTGAAGGCGGTGATCAGTTCCTTCAGCTTGCGGTTGATGTTGCGCGCGCGCCCGATCTCGTCGCGGAACATATTGCGCGCCAGCTGCTGGGTGATAGTGGAGCCGCCCTGGGCGTCGCCCTTGGCGGTGGCCAGCAGCGCGCCGGCCGTGCGCGTGAAGTCGATGCCGTGGTGATCGTAGAAGCGCCGGTCTTCGGTCGCGATCAGTGCCGTCACCACGTGTTTCGACACCTGGGACAGGGGTACCCTCACCTGCACGCCCTGCTCGAAGGTGGCGAGTTCGCGTCCGTCGGCGGACAGCACCACGGTCGGGCGCGCCACGCGCGCCTGCTTGACGTCCTCGATGCCGGGCGTGAGCGGGAACAGGATGGCGACGTAAATCGCGAACAAGGCGAACAGCAGGACGGCGGTGCCGCCGGCGATCCACAGCCAGCGCTGCAGCGGCGGTTTTCGCATCAACTCCCCGTGCGCCCGCGCATACGTCTCGCGCGCACGTGCGCCGGCCCGGTCCAGCAGCCTGCGCTCGCTTCCATCCCATTGCCCGCCGTCGTTATGGTCATCCACGTTCTTTTCCTGCTCGCATACTATTAATAGAGACACAAGTATAGCGGACGGCGTGAACATTCACGGTTCGCAACAGCACACAAGGGCTCATTACAAGTACTCGACACGAGCCCTCAGGCGGATGTGGTGTGGGGCTCCACTTTTCTGCCGTTGCGCAGCAGGGCTTCCACCGTCGGTCCGGGTTCGGCCTTGCCGTAGACATGGCCTTGCACCTCGTCGCAGCCGCGCCGCTTCAGGTAGTCGAGCTGGGCCTCGGTTTCGACGCCTTCGGCGATGGTGCGCATGCGCAGGCCGCGCGCCAGCTCGATGATGGCCGACACCATGGCCGCGTCGTCTTCGCTGAAGGCGATGTCGCGCACGAAACTGCGGTCGATCTTGAGCACGTCGACCGGAAAGCGGCGCAGGTAGGACAGGCTGGAATACCCGGTGCCGAAGTCGTCGATCGAAAGTTTCAGGCCCATGCGCTTAAGTTCGCCCATGGTGCGGATCGCACCCTCGACATCTTCCATCACCAGGCTTTCCGTGATCTCGATTTCGAGCGAGGATGGCGGCATGCCCGTATCCTCGAGCACGCGCTCGATCTGGCGCGCCAGGCCCGGATCGGCGAATTGGCGCGCCGACAAATTGACGCCGACCCGTAGCGGACCGTAGCCGGCATGCTGCCAGTCGCTGTGCTGGCGGCAGGCAGTGCGCAGCACCCAGGCGCCGATCGGCACGATCAGGCCGGTCTCCTCGGCCAGGGTAATGAAGCGGTCCGGGCGCACCATGCCCAGGCTCGGATGGCGCCAGCGTATCAGGGCCTCGACCCCGACCACCGAGCCGGTCACCAGGTCGACCTGGGGCTGGTAGTACAGTTCGAACTCGTTCTGGCTGAGCGCACTGCGCAGCGCGATTTCGAGTGCCAGGCGCTCGCGCGCGCGGGAGTTCATGCTAGGGGTGTAGAACTGTACCGTGTTGCGCCCGGTCTCCTTGGCGCGGTACATGGCGACTTCGGCGTGCTGGATCAGCGTGGCGGCGTCGTTGCCGTCGCTGGGAAAGCAGGCCACGCCGGCGCTGCCAGTCAATACCAGCTCGTGGCCATCGATCAGCAGCGGATGGGACAGCGCGGCCAGCACCGCGCGCACCGTGTCGGCGGCTGCGCTCTCATCGGTGCGCCCGGGCAGCACCAGCACGAATTCGTCGCCGCCGGTACGGGCCACGGTATCGCTGCGCTCGACCGCGCCGGCGATGCGGACCGCCACCGCCCGCAGCAGGACGTCGCCGGCCTGATGGCCGAGGCTGTCGTTGACGAACTTGAAGTGGTCGAGGTCGAGCGCCGCCACCCAGACCGAGGGCCGCCCGCCGGAATAATTCAGCGCGCCCTCGATGCGGTCGACCAGCAGCGAGCGGTTCGCCAGGCCGGTGAGGGTATCGAAGCGCGCGTGCGATTCCAGCTCGGCCTCGTAGCGCTTGGCCGTCGTCACGTCGTACTGGTTCATCACGAAGTGGGTGGTATGGCCGTCGCGGTCCTTGACCGGGGCGATGTATACCTCGGCGTGCAGCGTGCGCCCGTCCCTGCGGCGCAGGCGCATGCCGGCGTGGCCTTCGCGCCGCTCGCGTATCGCGGCGCGCAATTCCGCCACCGCGGCCTGGTCCGGTTCCTTTTCGCCGAGTTCGAGCAGGCTGCGTCCCAGCGCTTCTGCCGCCGTGTAGCCGCGCATGCGCTCGAAGGCCGGGTTGACGTGCACAATGGGAAAACCGGGCCGGGTTGCGCTGATCAGGATCACGGCGTTCGCGCTGGCATCGATGGCGCGCCGGTACAGGCGCAGGTCGACCAGGGCGTCGCGCAGGTCGGCGGTGCGGCGCTGCACCAGCTCTTCGATGCCGCGCGTGCGCACGACCCGGCTCTGGACGTAGGCCGCGGCGGCCAGGCTGGCGAGCGTGCCCAGCACCAGCGCTACCAGCGCACCGGTGCCGCCCGTCATCTCCGCGGAACGGCCGGCAATCCGCAGTTCCCATTGCTGGCCGGCCAGATCGAAGACGCGCGTGCTTTTGAAGACGGTGCCGTCGAGCCAGTCGCGCCAGCCGGGCTGGGTGCTGCGCCCGAACGTGTCGTGGCGGAACGCAAGGCGCTGCCTGCCCTCATGGGGCCCGTACAGCTCGATCGACATCCCGGGACGGTTCAGCAGGGTCCCCTGGGCCAGGCTGGTGCCGACCATGTCGGCCACGTCGATCACGACCGAGGCATTGCCCAAGACGGCGGCGCGGCGCGCCGCGGGACTGCCGGCAGCGGCGCCGGCCGCGTAGATCGGCTGCAACAAGGCGATGCCCATCCTGCCGCCGCGCTGGACCAGCGGCAGCATCGCCGTGGAGGTGGCGCGGCCGCTGTCCAGCGCACGCATGAAGGCGGTGCTTTCCTCGCTGTAGAACATGGCGTCGTAACCGACCACGCTCTCGTTGCCGGCCAGCGGTTCGACGTAGTCCACCACCAGATAGCGATCGCGCCGGGCAGCCGGCACCAGCTTGCCGCCGCCGTCCCCGCGTTCGAGGATGCGGAAGCCGGGCCGGCCCAGCGCCTGCGCACGCTCATAATCGGCGCGATCCTGCCCTTCGACGATCCGTTCCAGCAGCACGGCCAGGATATAGGGGTGTTTCGCCAGCAGCGTCCGGGTGAAGGCGCCGAACTGCGGCCGGCTGACCTGGCCCATCGCCGTCACCAGCGCATGGGTGGCCTGCAGCATGTCGAGCGCTTCGTTGAAGCTGCGCACCACGGCGGCGTCGCGGGTCGCGGCAAATTGCAGGAAGGTCGCGCGCGCACGCTGCTGCTCGGCCGCGCGGGTATCGGCGAACACGAGCGCGGTGATCCCCAGTCCTGCCAGCAAAGTGAGGACCGCGAGCAGGGACGGCAGCCGCGCGCGCATGCGGCCGGGGCGCGCATTTCGGGAAGACATGGCCCATCCTAGCGCAGTTCATCGCGCGCCGACGCGCCGTATTGACGCTCAGTCCGGCGCGGCCTTCTCCGGATTCGGCGCCGGCTTGATGCGCCCCAGCTGCAGGCGGGCCAGGCTCGGATACAGCGGCGGGCTGATCGCGCGCGCCACCACGAAGGAAACCAGCGCGCACGCCATCAGGCTGAGCACCATGGCGTGGCCATCCACCATTTCCATCACGATGATGCAGGCGGTCAGCGGCGCCTGGGTCGCTGCCGCCAGGAAGCCGACCATGCCCAGCGCGATCAGGGCCGGGACCTGCGCGCCGTAGAGCAGCAGCGCGATGTCGTTGCCGAGCGCGGCGCCGATCGCCAGCGAAGGCGCGAAGATGCCGGCCGGGACGCCCGACCAGGTGGTCAGCCAGGTCGCCAGGAACTTGAACAGCGCGTAGGCCACCGGCATCGTACCCGTGCCCTCGACCATGGCGCGGGTGGTGCCGTAGCCGGAACCGAAGGCGGCGCCGGCCGTCACCAGGCCGATCACCGCCACCGCCAGGCCGCAGCCTGCAGCGAACAGCACCGGGCGCCGGGCCCTGAAGCGTGAAAACCGGTCCTGGCCCTGGCCTGACAGCGACACGATCAGCAGCCGCGAAAACAGGCCGCCGGCCAGACCCGCCAGCACTGCCAGCAGCAGGCCGGGCCACAGCAGTTCCATACCGATGTTCGATGCGTGGATCACGCCGAAATACGCGCCATTGCCATGGGCCGACACCGCCACCAGGCCGGCCAGCACGATCGCGGCGATGATCAGGCCGCTGCTGCGCTGCTCGGGTGCGCGCGCCAGTTCCTCGATGGCGAACATGACGCCGCCGAGCGGGGTATTGAAGGCGGCGGCGATGCCGGCCGCGCCGCCGGCCACCAGCAGGCCGTGCACGCCCACTGCGGCGCCGGGCGCCATGTTGGCCGGGATGAAACGGCGCGCCTGCAGCATGATGCCGGCGGCGATCTGCACCGACGGTCCTTCGCGCCCCAGCGACAGGCCGCCCAGCAGGCCGCCGGCGGTCAGCAGGATCTTGGCCACGCTCAGGCGCAGCGACACGAACAGCCCGCGTTCGCCGTCGCCGACGCGCCGCTCCAGGGTCGCCATCACCTGCGGAATGCCGGAGCCGGCGGCGCCGGGCGCGAAGCGGCGCGTGCACCACACCACGGCGGCGGCACACAGCGGCGTCCACAACAGTGGCGCCCAGGGCACCCGCGCGCGCAGGGCGGAGAACTGGGCGCTCGCGTTTTCGGCCAGCCAGGTAAAGCCGACGATGGTCAGGCCCGCCACCACCGCAAGAGCCACCACCAGCGCGCGCACCGCCCAGATGCGCCAGTCGGCCAGTTCCTGGCGCAGCGCGTCGTCCCAGTCGGGCGCCGGTTGCGGGTCGGGATGCGATTGCGGTCCTGCCTCAGCCGCTGGCGGGTGTGGCGTTTTCATGCTTGCGGCATCTTCCGCCGCCGGTTTTCCGCTATCATCCGAACATGTCCCCATCTTCCCCATCCTCAAAAGTCGCGGAGCCGGCACCGACCACCCGCGTGCTGCGCCAATTCCGCATCGTCTTCAATTCCGTGAAAACCCACTTCCGCCAGGTCGAACGCGAGGCCGGCGTCGGCGGCGCCCAGCTGTGGGCCCTGTCCGTGATCGAGCGCCGCCCCGGCATCGGCGTGACCGAACTGGCGCGCGAGCTCGACATCCACCAGTCCACCGCCAGCAACCTGATCAAGACCCTGAGCGAGCGTGGCCTGGCCGTCGCCGCGCGCGAAGGGGTGGACCGCCGCAGCGTCTCGCTGCGCATCCAGCCTGCGGGCGAACAAGTTCTCAAGAGTGCACCGATGCCCTTCGCCGGCGTGCTGCCGGACGCCCTGGGCAGCCTCGACGCCGCGACGCTGACCCGTCTGGAAGAAGACCTGGGCGCGCTGATCGCCCTGCTCGAAGCCGACGAAGCCGGCGCCAAGATGCCGCTGGCCCAGCTCTAGAGCCGTCCCCGGATCCGAGCGCATCCACAAGAAAAAAAAGGCTCCCGGGCGAAGCCGGGAGCCAAAGAGATACGTCGTATCCTCATCGCTGATCGCAACGGCGGCGTCATGCTGCCTTGCTCACGGCCTTATGATGACATGGATGCTGCACTCGAGGCAAGTACATTTGTCCAAACGGACAACTTATTTCCGGTGACACGCATGCGTCCCGGGGTCAACGCACCTGCCCTACCGCACAGCGCGACTTGCTACCCTTGATCTCGCAAGTCGTCTTCTCCCTTCCATCCCGGTCATGCACGACCACATGCCATGCATCCGCCCCGGTGCGTTCCATGGTCATGAAGCCGAAGCCATCGATCCAGGAACTCATCGCATCGGTGCGCGCTCCGGGTGCCGGCATCATGTCCGGCACGGTGGCCGGCAGCGGCACGATGTCTTCCGAGGTGCCGGCAAAGCCGGCCACGAACTGGGTCGGGTGATCGGTGGCGAAGCTGGTCTGCTGCCACAGGTGGACGTGGCCGGACAGCAGCACGTCGACGCTGGCCGGCAGCAGGCGCGGCGACAGCGCGCCGAAGGTCTGGATCAAGCCCGCATCGCCGCCGAACAGGCGGATCGCGCCGGTCTCGGCATTGCGCTCGGCCCCGTAGGCATACAGCGGATGGTGGTCGACCGCGATGTTGTGGCGGGCGCGCTTGCTCAGGGCGTCGATCTTGCGCCAGGTGTCCGCGTACTTCTCCAGGCGGATGTCGCCCGCCTTGAAGCCTTTATACGAGGTGTTCGCACTGTCGAACACCAGGAACTGGGCGTCGCCGCCGATCGGTACCACGTACGGGTCGGCGTAGTCGGCATCGGTGTCGCCCGCGGGGTCGTCGCAGCTGCGGCCATTCATCGGATGCGGATCGACGAAGCGCCACCAGCCCTGGCCGCCGCGGGTGCAGGTTTCGTGGTTACCGCGCGCCATGACCCAGGGCGCGGCATCCAGCAGTGCTTTACCCGGTGCGAAAAAGTCTGCCTTCCAGGCATCCCAGCCATAGCCCCACGGCGAGCCGGCGCAGCCGGGGCGGTCGGCCGGGCATGGCGCTTCGCGGTAGTGGAAGTCGCCCACGTGGACCACCAGGTCGGGCTTCCAGGCGGCTGCGCTGGCGGCCACGCGCGCGAAGGGATAGGCGGTCGGGTCGTTGCAGTCCTGGTATTCCTTGTCCTTCAGGCGGCAGCCGGTGTCGCCGATGACGACGATGCGGCGCGGTTCAGCCTTGGGCAGCGGCAGCGCGTGGCCCGACACGACTACGTGCCTGGCGCCGGCCGGCAGTGCGGTCTCGCAGGACAGCACGGCCGTCGACGCCGGTCCGGGCCGCGGCTTGCCGTCTTCCCCACCGCGCAAGGGTATCGCGCCCCACGGCGCCCGCACGGTCATGGCGGCGGTCTTGCCGTCGATACCGATGGCGGGACAGGACTGGGCGGTGGTGACGGCGCGGGCAATCGCCGCGCCATCCGCACCGATGATGACAAAGGTGGTCTCGGGCGGATGCCCGGGCGCGAAAATCGCGCAGCCGCCGAGGGCGGCGGTCAGGCCGAGCGTGGCGACGGTGGAAAACAAGCGTGGTAATGCGGGCAGCAAGGGCATGGGCCGTCCTCGAAAAAAGGCTGAATTTAACACATAGCAAGGTGGCGCCAGGCCGACTACCCAAAGTACATAATCTTCCGGCATATAAGCATAGGCGTATTCGGTATTGGTACTGGATTTTCCAAACTGATAAGCTTGCGCCCCTTCGCCGGCCGCCGCGCCGGCGCGACAAAATATAACCAAGCGCCACTAATAATTATGAGCACCAAATATAACAACACCAATTCGTCGCGCGCGCTTCTGGCGCTGACCCTCATCGCCGCCACCTTCCCGGCTGCCCAGGCCCAGACTGCCGACGCCGCCCAGCCCGCCGCTGCCGATGCCGCCAACACCGTGGTCGTCACAGGCACCCGCTCGCTCAACCGCCGCAGCCTCGACACGGAATCCCCGGTCGACGTCATCTCCAGCCGCGAGCTGCTGAGCACAGGCTCCGGCGAACTGGCGACCGTGCTGTCGCGCCTGCTGCCGTCGATGAACTTCGCGCGCCCGACCGGCGCCGACGCCAGCGACGCCGTGCGCCCTGCCCAGCTGCGCGGCCTGTCGCCTGACCAGACCCTGGTCCTGGTGAACGGCAAGCGTCGCCACACCTCGGCCGTGGTCAACGTCAACGGCACCCTGGGCCGCGGCTCGGCCCCGGTCGACCTGAACGCGATTCCGCTGGCCGCCATCGATCACATCGAAGTGCTGCGCGACGGCGCCGCCGCCCAATACGGCTCGGACGCCATCGCCGGCGTGATCAACATCATACTGAAGCGCGGCGCCGACGGCGGCGAACTCGAAGCCACCTACGGCAACTACGACAAGGGCGACGGCAACCAGACCACCGTGCGCGGCTCGGCCGGCTTCAAGCTGGGCGACAAGGGCTGGGGCCGCATCGCGGTCGAAGCCGCCAACCGCCTGGCAACCAATCGCTCCTTCCCCGATCCGCGTCCGGAATCCGGCCCGCGCCAAGGCACCATCACCCAGCGCTACGGCGATCCGGACAGCAAACCGAAAACCCTGTTCTTCAACGGCCAGTACAGCCTGACCGACACCATCGACTGGTATGCCTTCGCCAACTACGGCGAACGCAAGACCTCGTCGGCGGCCAACTGGCGCACCGCCTACGCCACGCCGTTCGTCGCGGCCAATCCAGTCCTGCGCACGCCCCTGTATCCGGAAGGCTTCCTGCCGCTGGAAGACAGCAAGTCGACCGATTCCTCGCTGGTGACCGGCCTGCGCGGCGAATTCGCCGGCTGGCGTTGGGATGCGAGCCTGAACTACGGGCGCAACCGCTTCTCGCTGGACATCGACAACACCGCCAACTATGCGCTCGGCACCGCCAGCCCGACCAGCTTCTACGCCGGCAAGCTGACCTCGACGCAGGAGCTGGCCAACCTGGACGTGGCGCGCGACATCCCGGTGTCGTGGATGGCCGGTCCGCTGACGGTGGCTTTCGGCGCCGAGGCGCGCTACGAATCCTATGAAATCGGCGCCGGCGAGCCGAATTCCTACTTCGGTTCGGGCGCGCAGGGTTTCTCCGGCTTCCGTGCCGAGAACGCCGGCAAGAACAGCCGCAACAACCAGTCGCTCTACCTGAACCTGGAAGGCGACATCCTCAAGGACCTGTCCGGCTCGCTGGCCGTGCGCCATGAGCGCTACAGCGACTTCGGCAACACGACCTCGGGCAAGGGCTCGCTGCGCTACGCCTTCACGCCGGCCTTTGCGCTGCGCGGCACGGTGTCGAACGGCTTCCGCGCGCCGTCGCTGGCGCAGGAGTACTACACGATCACGACGACCAATACGCTGCAGGTCCCGGGCCAGGGTGCCCAGCTGATCGAAACCGGCACCTTCCCGGTCGGCAGCGCCGCGGCCCAGGCCCTGGGTGCATCGGCCCTGAAGCCCGAACGTGCGCGCAACCTGAGCTTCGGCGCGCAATGGCAGCCGATCCGCAACTGGACCACCAGCGTTGACCTGTACCGCATCGACATCGACGACCGCGTCGTGTTCTCGTCGAACCTGCAGCTGGCCAGCGCGCCGCTGCTGCAAGGCGCCCTGCTGGCGCAGGGCATCAACGTCGGCGCCGCGCGCTACTTCACCAACGCCGTCGACACCCGCACCAAGGGCGTGGACCTGGTGAGCACCTACCGCCTGCCGCTGGCCCAGGGTGCGCGCGCAGACTTCACGCTGGCCTACAACCACAATGACAACGAAGTGCGCCGCGTGGCCGGCAATCCGGCTGCCCTGGCCACGTCCGGCCTGACCCTGCTCGACCGCCAGTCGATCAACCGCCTGACCGTCGGCTCGCCGAAGGACAAGCTGACCCTGGCCGCCGACTACACCCGCGGTGTCTGGAGCGGCCACGCCAACGTGACCCGCTATGGTGAATTCACGGTGCCGCAGAACGACCCGACTGCCGACCAGACCTACGATCCGCAATGGGTGCTGGACGTCTCGGGCACGGTACGCGTGGCCAGCAACTGGCGCGTTACCCTGGGCGTCGACAACCTGACCAACCGCTATCCGGCACAGGTAACCTCGTACAACAACCTGAACCTGAACGGCACCCAGCCGTACAGCGTGTGGGCGCCGAACGGGTTCAATGGCCGCTTCATTTATGCGAAGGCGGGTTATAGCTGGTAAGACCTGCTGATCCGGCCGTGCAAGATCTCGGCGTCGCTGTCTTGACAGGGACGCCGTTTTTTTCTGGCCGTGAGCTCTCGGGAGTCAGGAACGCGACACACTGCGAATCAGGTCAAAAGCCGACCCCACCCCACCCGCTGCCCCGGGCCCCGAGCGCGAAGACAGCAACGCGCTGTCGAAGCGGCCAAAACCATCGTCCGCCTGGCGCGCACGGCGCGGCACCCAAGCGCCGTCGCCGGCCACCGCCTGCGCTTCCAGCAAGGCGACACGCGCCGTCAGCGCACCCACGGTCTCGCGCAGCGCCGCCAGCTCGGCTTCCTTCGCGCGCAACTGCGCCTCGTGCGCTGCATGCAGTGCAGCCACACGCGTCTTGAACCGGTCCTCGGCATTCGCGTGCAAGCGCTCGGACAGCTGCGCCACCATCCCGCGCAGCGCATCCTCGGTGTCGTCGCGCCCGGTGGCGGCGTCCGGATCTTCGTCGCGCAGCTCCCTCAGGTATTTGTGGATGGTCGACTTGGAGCCGCTGTCGCCCAGCGCATGGCGCACCGCATCGACCGAAGGGTACTTCCCTTCGGCCAGCATGCGGTCGCGCACCGTCCTGACCTGCGATTTGGTAAGTCCGCTACGTGCCATGATGGACCTCGCTGCGTGAAGGGTTTATTCAGGAACTGGCTTGCTCGACCAGCCCGCGGTGCTGGGCCCGGTTGAGCTTGGGATGCACGACCGGCACCGTCAGCATGGTGCTGCCGACCGCCATCAGCAGCAAGGCCGTGAAAGTCTCGCTGGTGATGATGCCCTTGTCGAGCAGGATATTGGCGAAGATGATCTCGATCAAGCCTTTGGATTGCAGCAGCCAGCCGATGATGGAGGCTTCCCCGCTCTTCCACTTCAGCAGGCGGCCGGCGAGGTGGGCCCCGGCCAGCTTGCCGGCGACGGAAGCGAACAGCAGCAGGCCGCCGACGAAGAACACGGCCGAGCCGCCCATGTCCCATTTGGTGCGCAGGCCAGTGCTGAGGAAGAACACCGGCATCAGGACCAGCAGCACGTTCTTGAACAGCGCATCCAGCTTGTCCTGGCCAAACCAGTCGGCATCCATCACCACGCCGGCCAGGAAGGCGCCGACCATGAAGTGCAGGCCGGCCCAATCGGCGCCGAAGCCGCAGGCGATCAGCCAGATCATGGCCACGTACCAGCGGTCGCCGGTGGACAGGCGCGCCATCAGGCGGCGGAACACGAAGGTCAGCAGGGCAAATGCCAGCAGGAAGCCGAGCTGGCGGCCGACGCGCTCCCAATCCAGCATGATCAGGGCCAGCACGCCCCAGATGGCGACGTCGTCCAGGCTGGCGTACCGCAGGATGCGCTGGCCCATCGGCTGGCGCAGGATCTCGAGCTTTTCCAGCAGCAGGACCAGCACCGGCAGCGCGGTGACGGCGCAGGCCATGCCGGTGCCCAGCGTAAATTGCCAGACCGCGGCCTTGGGGCCCATCCAGCCTGGATAAGCGATCAGGAGCAAGGCCGCGCCGCAGCCGAACAGCAGCGGCATCCCGAGCGACAGGCCGGCGGTGGTCACGCTCTCGCGGCGGTAGGTCCACACTTTTTTGAGGTCGAGTTCGATCCCGGCCAGCATCACGAACAGCATCACTCCCCACTGGGCGACGCCGTTCAGGGTTTTCACCACGTCCGGATTGAACACGAACCTGTGATACTCGGGGAACACCGTACCCATGATGCCCGGGCCCAGCAGGATGCCGGCGATGATCTGGACGATCACCAGCGGTGCAAAATAATCGGTCCGCCCCAGCCGCCAGACCAGGTAGGGCACGGTAAAGACCAGCAGCATCGCCAGCAGGAAGATTTCGGTGGTGCTCATACGTCTCCTTGATGTTATGTAATTATGTAACGCCACAGGAGACATGCTAACGAACAATTGAATGTTTGAAAAGCAATACGCTGATAGGTTCGCTGATAGGTAAGGCTATTTTCTGTAACCGTCAGTTTTCATTCTTCGGGCGAAGCTGCAGTAAGGGCCGGCGTTCGTTCAACATCGAAGGAGCATGGATGCATGCGGGTCGACATATCGCGCACTGGTTGCAGCCCGAATCGGCCCTCGATGTCGCGACGAGCCACCGGCGGGTCACGGAACTCCCATGAGTGGCACCCGATTCAGGGTGTACCGCAGGCCGATTGCGACCCGGGCGGCCTGGCGGAAGAAGACATGGCCGAGTACCTGGCGGACTTGTTTCACGAAGATGCCACGCCGGGCCACGACAGCGTGCGGCGGCTGCCCTGACCCGGCAATACCGGGATCACACGCGCGGCGGATTGCTCTCGCGCGCATACACCCGGTGCCGCGCCACCACCCTGGCGAAGGCTCCCAGGGCCGCCGCCAGGCCGGCCGGATCGGCCACCACCAGGCCCGGATCCGGTTCGCCGCCCGGCAGTGCCGGCGGAATCCCGGCGGCGGCGATCAGTTGCCGCCCTGCCCCCAGGATCAGGAAAGGCTTGTCGTGACGGTAGGCGTCGCGCACGAATTCCAGCACGCGGCCGTCGCGGACCAGCGCCGCCGCCGATCCTTCGCCCGGTGCCACCACGATGGCGTCATACATCACCGACGGCGTGGTATCGACCGTCACCTCGACGTCCAGCGGCTTGTCCGTGATGACGCGCAGCTCGCCCAGGCGCTGGCCGACGATGCGTGGCTGGGCGCCCTCTTTCAACAAGTAGGCATAGACCTTGCGCGCGGATGCAGCGTCGACGCCTTCCGCCGCCAGAATCGCGATGCGGCGCGTGCGTATGCCGGTCTTGCCCGGCCGTGCCAGCAGCGACAGCGACGGTGACGGCGGGTAGTCCGGGATCGGCGTGTCGTTCACGCGCGGCAGCGGCGCCGGCACCGGGATGCCCAGGCCCGCGGCAACCGCGCGCGCCAGGCCGCTGTCGACGTTGGCGAGTCCCGCGACGATGCGGGTGCGCACCGCCGGCGTTTGCACCCGCGTCAATTCGAAGCGGAAGGCGTCGATGATGTGCTGCTGCTCGACCGAGGTCTGGCTTTTCCAGAAGAGGCGTGCCTGGCCATAGTGTTCCGCGAACAGCTCCGGCTTGCCGCGCACCTTGCTGGCGTCGACGTGTTCGGCGTAGCTGACGAAGCCGCGGCTGCCGGCCTGGAAGGGGCAGCCGCCCGCCAGCGAATTCGGCTCGTAGGCCACACGCCCGCGGTTGATGGCCTGGCGATGGAAGCCGTCGCGCTGGTTGTTGTGGACCTGGGCGACCGGGCTGTTGATCGGGATTTCGTGGAAGTTGGGGCCGCCCAGACGCGTCAGCTGGGTGTCGACGTAGGAGTGGATGCGCCCCTGCATCAGCGGGTCGTTGGTGAAGTCCAGGCCCGGCACCAGGTGGGCGGTGCAAAAGGCGACCTGCTCGGTCTCGGCGAAGAAGTTGTCCGGGTTGCGGTTCAGGACCAGCTTGCCGACCGGGCGCACCGGGGCCAGTTCCTCGGGCACGATCTTGGTGGCATCCAGCACGTCGAAGACCTTGAAGTCGGCCGCCTGCTGCTCGGTGAAGATCTGCAGGCCGAGTTCGTACTCGGGGAACTGGCCGGCCTCGATCGCTTCCCACAAATCGCGCCGGTGGAAATCGGGATCGGCGCCGGCCAGCTTCACCGCTTCATCCCAGACCAGCGAGTGGGTGCCCTGCAGCGGCGTCCAGTGGAACTTGACGAAGTGCGACTCGCCTTTCGCGTTCACCAGGCGGAAGGTGTGCACGCCGAAGCCCTGCATGGTGCGGTAGCTGCGCGGGATGGCGCGGTCCGAGTTCA
>Ga0265780_10000204_pt1 | contig 96398 bp, 92 predicted proteins | sample P1T30metagenome_FD_192432 | JGI IMG/M metagenome (GOLD analysis project Ga0265780, IMG submission 192432) | Plant litter microbial communities from East Loma Ridge, Irvine, California - P1 T30 | ecosystem: Environmental > Terrestrial > Plant litter > Unclassified | place: USA: California...
AGAGCAGGACGTCCTGCTTCTGCACGTCGCGGAAGTACTCCGCCATCGTCAGCGCCGACAGGGCCACGCGGAGGCGCGTTCCCGGCGGCTCGTCCATCTGGCCGAAGACGAGGGCGGTCTTGTCGAAGACACCCGCCTCGTCCATCTCGGCGATGAGGTCGTTGCCCTCGCGGGTCCGCTCGCCGACTCCGGCGAACACGGAGACTCCACCGTGATCCTGCGCGACGCGCTGGATCATCTCCTGGATGAGGACGGTCTTGCCGACACCGGCGCCACCGAACAGACCGATCTTGCCGCCCTGGACGTACGGCGTGAGCAGGTCGATCGACTTGATGCCGGTCTCGAAGAGCTGCGTCTTCGACTCGAGCTGGTCGAAGGCCGGGGGCTTGCGGTGGATGGGCCAGCGCTCCGTGATCTCGATCTGCTCGTCACCCTCGAGGTTCAGGATGTCGCCCGTGACGCTGAAGACCTTGCCCTTGGTGACGTCGCCGACGGGCACGGAGATGGGGCCGCCCGTGTCGGTGACCTCCTGGCCACGGACGAGACCGTCGGTGGGCTTCAGAGCGATCGCTCGGACCAGGTCGTCGCCGAGGTGCTGGGCGACCTCGAGCGTGAGCTCGCTGGTCGTCTCACCGATCGTGATGGTGGTCTTGAGCGCGTTGTAGACGCCCGGGATGGCGTCGTGCGGGAACTCGATGTCGACGACGGGGCCCGTGACCCGGGCGATTCGCCCGACGCCGGGAGCCGACTCGGTCGCGACCGGCGCGGTTGCGGTGTCAGTCATGGCTTCTCTCTCTTCGGATGATGAAACTGGTGTGCAGATCTACTTGGACGAGCTGAGGGCGTCGGCGCCGCCCACGATCTCGGAGATCTGCTGCGTGATCTCGGCCTGACGCGCGTTGTTCGCCAGACGGGTGAAGTCGCGGATCAGGGTGTCGGCGTTGTCGCTGGCCGCCTTCATGGCCTTCTGACGCGCTGCATGCTCCGACGCCGCCGACTGGAGCATGGCGTTGAAGATGCGGCTCTCGATGTACACCGGCAGGAGTGCGTCGAGCACCTCGGTCGGATCCGGTTCGAAGTCGTACAGCGGGAGGACCTCGTCGTCGGCCGGCTCCTCGATGCCCTCGACGACCTCGAGCGGCAGGAGACGGACGACCTCGGGAACCTGACTCACCATGTTGACGAAGCGGTTGTAGACGATGTGGATCTCATCCACGCCACCCTCGGCCGCATCGGTGAGGAACTTCTCGACGACGGAGTCGCCGATCTCCTTCGCCGTGGCGAACTCGGGCTGATCGGTGTTGCCCGTCCAGATCTTCTCGGCGTCGCGCTTGCGGAAGGCGAAGTAGTTCTGCGCCTTCCGGCCGACGATGTAGAAGACGACGTCCTTGCCCTGGCTGCGGAGCAGCTCGGCGAGCTGCTCGCTCTCTTTCAGCGCATTCGAGCTGAAGGCGCCGTTGAGGCCGCGATCGGACGTGAAGATCACGATCGCGGCCCGCTCGATGGTGTCGGGCTCGGTGGTGAGGATGTGATCGACGTCCGAGAACGTCGCCACGGCCGACACCGCGCGGGTGATGGCCCGCGAGTACGGACCCGAGGACTTCATCCGAGCCTGCGCCTTCTGGATGCGCGAGGCAGAGATGAGCTCCATCGCGCGGGTGACCTTCTTGGTCGTCTGCGCGGAGCGGATCCTCTGTCGGTAGACCCTGAGTTGGGCTCCCATTGTTCTCCTGTTGTCTCGTCAGTCGTGATCGTCGGACAGCGCGTCAGCGCTTGGTCTTGACGATCTTCTCCTGGTTGACGTCGTCGGCGTCGGTCGCCGTGAACTCCTCGCGCCCGACGGACGCCAGGGGCTTGCCCTCGCCCGTCTGGAACTCCTGCTTGAAGGAGTCGATGCCCGAGTCGAGAGCCGAGACGATGTCGTCGCTCAGCACGTTGGTCTCACGCAGCTTGGTGAGGACCTCGGTGTTGCGGCCCATGTAGTCGAGCAGCTCGCGCTCGAAGCGCAGGATGTCGGGCACGGGGACCTCGTCGAGCTTGCCGTTCGTTCCGGCCCAGATCGAGACGACCTGCTCTTCGACGGGGTACGGCGAGTACTGAGGCTGCTTGAGCAGCTCGGTCAGACGGGCACCACGGGCGAGCTGACGACGGCTCGCCGCATCGAGGTCGGATGCGAACATCGCGAAGGCCTCGAGCGAACGGTACTGAGCGAGCTCGAGCTTGAGGGTTCCCGACACCTTCTTGATCGACTTCACCTGCGCGTCGCCACCGACGCGCGAGACCGAGATGCCGACGTCGACCGCGGGACGCTGGTTCGCGTTGAACAGGTCGGACTGCAGGAAGATCTGGCCGTCGGTGATCGAGATGACGTTCGTGGGGATGTACGCCGAGACGTCGTTCGCCTTCGTCTCGATGATCGGGAGACCCGTCATCGAACCGGCGCCCAGCTCGTCGGACAGCTTCGCGCAACGCTCGAGCAGACGCGAGTGCAGGTAGAACACGTCGCCGGGGTAGGCCTCGCGGCCCGGCGGGCGACGCAGGAGGAGCGACACGGCGCGGTAGGCCTCGGCCTGCTTCGACAGGTCGTCGAAGATGATGAGGACGTGCTTGCCGCTGTACATCCAGTGCTGACCGATGGCGGAACCGGTGTACGGGGCCAGGTACTTGAAGCCGGCGGGGTCCGAGGCGGGAGCGGCGACGATCGTCGTGTACTCCATGGCTCCGGCGTCCTCGAGAGCGCCCTTGACCGAGGCGATCGTGGAGCCCTTCTGGCCGATCGCGACGTAGATGCAGCGGACCTGCTTGTTCTCGTCGCCGGACTCCCAGTTGGCCTTCTGGTTGATGATCGTGTCGATCGCGATGGCCGTCTTACCGGTCTGGCGGTCGCCGATGATCAGCTGACGCTGTCCACGACCGACGGGGATCATGGCGTCGATGGCCTTGATGCCGGTCTGCATGGGCTCGTGCACCGACTTGCGCTGCATGACGCCCGGAGCCTGGAGCTCGAGGGCACGACGACCCTCGGTCGCGATCTCGCCGAGACCGTCGATGGGGGCGCCCAGCGGGTCGACGACGCGACCGAGGTAACCGTCGCCGACGGGGACGGACAGGACCTCACCCGTGCGGGTGACCTCCATGCCCTCTTCGATGCCGGAGAACTCACCCAGCACGATCGCGCCGATCTCGTCCTCGTCGAGGTTCTGGGCGAGGCCCTGCGTGCCGTCGGCGAAGCGGATGAGCTCGTTGGCCATGACGCCCGGGAGACCCTCGACGTGCGCGATGCCGTCGGCGGCGTCCGTGACGTGACCGACCTCGGTGGTCGAGGCCTTCGACGGCTCGTACGACGAGACGAAGTCCTTGAGAGCATCGCGAATCTCATCGGGGCTGATCTTGATGTCTGCCATTGTGATTCCTATTCGTAGCGAGGCTTCAGGGGGCCTCGAGTCTGTGTGGGGGAGGTCGCGTCTAACCGGCGAGCTGAAGTCGCAGGAGACTGAGCTTCGTCGCGACGGTCCCGTCGATGACCTCGTCACCGATCTGCACGCGCAGACCGCCGATGATCGTCGGGTCGATGACCTGGTTGATGCGGAGGTTACGCCCGAACTGACGGGCCAGGCCCGCCTCGAGGCGTCCGAGGTGAGCGGTGTCCAGTCGCGTGGCGCTGGTCACGGTGGCGACGAGCTGGTCGGACTGGTCCGCCACGATCTCGGCGGCCGTGCGCAGCAGTTCGCCGATCCGTCGGCCACGCGGCTGACGCACCAGGTGCGACACGATGGCCAGCGTCTGCGGGCTCGCCTTGTCGCCGAGGAGACGCTGGACGAGACCGGCCTTGGCCGATGCGTCGCTCAGCTTCGTCCCGATCGCCAGCTCGAGGCGGGCGTCGGATCGGACCACGGCGTCGAAGGCGAAGAGCTCGTTCTCGATGCTGCTGTCTTGCGGAGCACTGAAGGCGATCACCCGGAACCCGAGCTCTTCGATGCCGGCGAGCAGGTCGCGCGATGACGACCAGCGGCTGCCGACGACCGAGACGAGCAGCGCCCGTGCGGCCTCGGAGAACGACCCGAAGAGCCGGTCGACGAGCTGCTTCTTGACGGCCACGTCGGTCGACGGGTCGGAGAAGTACGCCTGCAGCTGGACGGAGCCGCCGATGACCCGACCAGCGTCGAGCAGCTGCTCGCCGGTGGTCAGGTCGGCGGAGCCACCCAGGTCGGCGAGGACGGACCGCGCCGACCCGAGGGCCTCTCGGGACATGGAACCCATCGTCAGCTGCCCGCCTTAGCGTTCTGGTCGGCCTCGAGGTCGGCCAGGAAACGGTCGACGACCGCCGACGCCTTGGCGTCGTCGTTCAACGACTCGCCGATGACACCCGACGCGAGGTCGATCGCGAGCGATCCGACCTCGGCGCGGAGGGACGCGACGGCGGCCTGGCGCTCGGCCTCGATCTGAGCGTGCGCCGATGCGGTGATGCGGTCGGCGTCCGCCTGAGCCTGCTGCTTGAGCTCGGCGAGGATCTCGTTGCCCTCGGCTCGCGCAGCCTCACGGATGCGCGCCGCCTCGGCACGTGCGTCGGCGAGCTGCTTCTTGTACTCGTCGAGGGCCACGGCGGCCTCGGCCTGAGCGGCCTCGGCGTGCTTGATGCCGCCCTCGATCTTCTCGGCACGCTCGTCGAGGATCTTGCGGAACCTCGGGATCGCGAAGATCCCGAAGAACGCAGCGATGACCACGAAGACGACGAGTGACCAGAGGATGTCGTAGTCAGCGGGGAAGAAGATGGCGGCCCCTTCGGGAGCACCGCCTTCGGCCGCGAGGATCTTCTCGATCATCGGTGTGTCGTCCTAACTGATCAGGAGAAGATGAAGCCGGCGGCGAGGCCGATGAAGCCCAGCAGCTCGGTGAATGCGATACCCAGGAACATGGTGACCTGGAGTCGACCGGCGAGCTCGGGCTGGCGAGCCATGGCCTCGACGGTCTTGCCCGCGACGATGCCGATACCGATGCCGGGGCCGATCGCTGCGAGGCCGTAGCCCACGGTCGCGATGTTGCCGTTGATCTCAGCGAGGATCGTGGTGGTGTCCACTTGTGTTTCCTTCCGGTTGGGCGGAGTCCGTCGGTCGACGGACGCCGTCGTTCTTAGTGTTCTTTCGCCGCGGCCTGTTGGATGTAGACCGAGGCGAGGAGTGTGAAGACGTAGGCCTGGAGGATCGCGACGGCCATCTCGACGATGGTCATGACGAATCCGCCGATGAGCGTCAGGGCGCCGAAGGCCATGAACCCGCCGCTCATGCTGAAGAAGAAGAAGTGCGTCGCCGCGAAGCAGAGCACCAGCAGGAGGTGCCCCACCATCATGTTCAGCAGGAGTCGGAGGGCGAGCGAGATCGGTCGCACGATGAAGATGTTGATGAACTCGATCGGCGTCAGCAGGATGTACATCGGCCACGGGACCCCGGGCGGGAAGAGCGCGTTGCGGAAGAACGTGCCCGTGCCGGCCTCGCGGATGCCCGCGTAGATGAACATGACGTACGCGACGACGGCCAGCAGCAGGGGCATGGCCACGACCGAGGTGCCGGCGATGTTCAGGCCGGGGATGATCCCGGTGATGTTCATGGCGAAGATGCCGAAGAACATGGCCGCGAGGATCGGGAGGTATTTCCGGCCGAGTCGTTCGCCGAGGATCTCCTCGACGATCTGGACGCGGACGAAGTCGAGGCCCAGCTCTGCGATGCTCTGACCACGGGTCGGGATCAGCCGACCCTTGCGGAGAGCCAGCCAGAACAGCAGCAGCATGATGGCGATCGCGAAGAGGCGGACCAGCATGATGCGGTTCAGCTCGAAGGGGGTGCCTTCGAAGAAGATGGCGGGAGGGAAGAACTCGTCAAGAGTCGGGGCGTGGAATCCCCCGTCTCCGTGGCCGGCGTCGGCGGCGGAGAGCAGGTTCACAGCGTTCGCTATCAGCGCTATCTCCTGTGTCGGGGCGAGCACCCTGAAGTGTCGCGACGATGAGTGGGGTTGTCATCCGATGACCCGCAGAGAATCGCGGCCGGGGAACGGTCAATACTCTACCAAGTGAAAGCTCACGGACACGAATCGGCGGAGCTTATTTCACCAGCTGCAGTGTTCGCTGGCACCATCCGATGGGTGGGCTGTCAGTCCCGCGGAGCGGGGGGCAGCGTCGCGTCGCTGACGTGCGACAGGCGACCCCTGACGACCACCAGGGCGTCGATCGCCAGCGTGCCCACGATCGAGACCACGAGCGAGAGGAAGAGGACGACGTCGTCGACGAAGGGCTGATCGCGCACCAGGACGAGCAACGCGATGAAGATCACGAGCTTGAGCAGCCAGGCGCCCATGACGATGCCGAAGAACGCCGCGAGCTCGAAGCGGATGGCGACGAGCATGCTCGCCGCCGTGATGCCCGCGAACAGCACGGCGAGCCCCGTCCCCAGGAGAGCGCTCCAGAGACCGTCGGCTCCGGCGGCGAGGTACCCCGCGCCTCCTCCGACGACGGCGATGACGAGGGCCAGGATCGCCGTGTAGCGCAGCACCTGGACGAAGATCGATCGGGCGTCTTTCATGGGTGTTCCTTCGGTGGTGAGAGTTCGGGGACCGCGGCCTGGGCGGCCGTGTCGGTATCGGCGGGGTCGAGGGCGGATGCGGCCTCGTCGAGCGGGTCGAAGCGGTCGGACTCCGTCACCTGGAGCTCGTCGCTGCTCGTGGCCTGCACCGCCATCTCGACGCGCTTGCGCCTGCTGAGCGGCGCCAGGGTCACGGCGGTGCAGGAGACGAGACCGACCCCCAGGAAGATCACGACGAAGTAGGTCGGCTTGACGAAGAGGAACATCAGGCAGCCCACCGCGACGACGACCGTCCAGGCGTAGAAGATCAGGACGGCCTGGAAGTGGGAGTGGCCCATGTCGAGGAGTCGATGATGCAGGTGCTTGCGATCGGCCGTGAACGGCGACTTGCCGGCGCTCACCCGGCGGAGCACGGCGAGGCCGAAGTCGAGCAACGGCACGATGAGGATGGCGAAGGGCAGGAGGATCGGGATGAACGCCGGCAGCAGCGCCGTCCGCGAGATCTGGGCCGGGTCGATCTGGCCGGTCACGGAGATCGCGCTCGTGGCCATGAGCAGACCGGTCAGCAGCGCCCCGGCGTCGCCCATGAAGAGCCGCGCGGGATGCCAGTTCAAGGGCAGGAATCCGAGGCAGGCTCCGATCAGCACGGCGGAGATGAGAGCCGCGAGGTTGAAGTACTCGGTCTGGCCGATGGTGATGGAGATGACGAAGCTGTAGACGAAGAACACGCCGTTCGCGACGATCGCCACGCCCGCGACGAGGCCGTCGAGACCGTCGATGAAGTTGACCGCGTTCATGACGAGCACGACCGCGAGGATGGTCAGGATCAGCGACATGTAGGGCGAGCCGATGGCGAGACTGCCGCCGAGCGGCAGGGAGACCAGCTGGACCCCCTGCCAGGCCAGCACCCCGGCGGCGATGATCTGGCCGGCCAGCTTCGTCATCCAGTCGAGGTCGTAGAGATCGTCGACGACGCCGATGACCACGATGATCGTCGCGGCCGCGATGATCGCGAGCGGAGGCCCGGCGTCGGCGAAGACGAGTCGGAAGTAGTCGACGTCGGAGATGAGCGGGAACAGGAACCAGGCGGAGAGCAGGGCCACGACGACGCCCGTCCACATCGCGACTCCGCCCAGTCTCGGCGTCGGGGTCTTGTGGACGTCCCGCTCGCGGATCGTCGGGTAGATCTTGTACTTGAGTCCGAGCCGCCACGCCGCGACCGACATGACGAAGCTGACCGCTGCCGCGATGGCCATCGCGAGCAGGTAGTACCTCACGCGATCGCGTCGACCCCGACGACGCGCGTGATCTCGGTGTCGGCGAGCACGCCGTGCCGGACGATGCGGAGGACGCCGTCGTCGGCCGCGGTCGCATCGACGATGGTCGAGCCGGTGTTGGCCCCCGGCCGACGCTCGTAGTCGGAACCGACCACGCCGGCCTCCAGGTACACCGAGACGGAGTCGCCCAGCATGGCCCGGGCCTCGTCGGCGGTCGTCGCCGCCGGACGACCGGTGAGGTTGGCGCTCGAGACCGCGAGCGGTCCCGTCTCCTCGAGGAGCTCGAGGGCCAGCGGGTGGCTCGGCATGCGCAACGCGACCGTGCCGCGAGTCTCGCCGAGATCCCAGGTGAGCGACGGCTGGGCGCGGAAGATGACGGTCAGCGGCCCCGGCCAGAACTCGTCGAGCAGGGGGCGGACCACGTCGGGGACCGACGCCGTGAGTGCGGCGAGCGTGTCGAGACCCTTGATGAGCACGGGCGGCGGCGACTGACGCCCCCGCCCCTTGGCGTCGAGAAGACGCTGGACGGCGGACGCGTCGAACGCGTCGGCGCCGACCCCGTACACGGTGTCGGTGGGCAGGACGACGAGCTCACCGCGGCCCACGGCCGTGCGCGCGAGACGCATGCCGGCGAGCAGCTCGGAGTCGACGGAGCAGTCGTAGAGAGAGGCCATGACCTGTCGATAGTAGTGCGACGGACCGCAACGCCCGCTCAGCGCACCGCCGTCGTCGCCCGGTCGCGCCCGGTGAGGTCGGTCGTGGTCTCGGGCCGTCGCCAGCCGTCGGCCTGCAGGATCTCCCGGATCGCGCCTCCTTGGAGCTCGCCGTGCTCGATGACGAGCACTCCCCCGGTGTGCAGGAGACGCTTCGCCGTGAGCGAGAGGGCGCGGACGACGTCGAGGCCGTCCTCACCGCCGTAGAGCGCGAGGGACGGATCGTGCAGACGCACCTCGGGGTCGCGCGGCACCATTCCGAGCGGCACGTACGGCGGGTTCGACACCACGACGGAGACGGTGCCGTCGAGCTCGGGCAGAGCATCCGCGAGATCGCCCTCGACGAGCCGGACCTCGGCGCCGACCGAGGCGATGTTGCGCCGGGTCCAGACGGCCGCCTCGGGCGACAGCTCGACCGCGGTCACGACGGCGTGCGGGACCTCGGTCGCGAGGGCGAGCGCGAGGGCTCCGCTGCCGGTGCCGAGATCGACGGCAAGGGGGTGCTCGGCCGCGACGGCGCGCAGTGCGTCGATCGCGATCTGCGCCACGCCCTCGGTCTCGGGACGGGGCACGAAGACCCCGGGGCCCACCTGGAGCGTGAGCGACCGGAAGGCCGCCGTCCCCGTGATGTGCTGCAAGGGCTCCCGGGAGGCGCGGCGCGAGACGACCTCGGACAGCGCGGCGACGGCGTCGTCCGGAAGCGGTGCCCGGGTGACCGCCCTGGCCCGGACCACCCCGCGGCCGAGACCCGTGACGTGCGAGACGAGGAGCTCGGCGTCGACCCGGGGGCTGGGCACCCCCGCACCGGCCAGCACCGCCTCTGCCGCCTGCAGAGCGGAGTCGACGGTGCTGACCGAGGCGAACGCCGCGAGGGCCGGGTCGGTCACGACGCGGTGTCGCCGATCTCGGCCAGGCGAGCCTCCTCGTCGGCCTGGATGCACGAGTCGATGACCGCGCCGAGCGCGCCGTCCATCACGGCATCCAGGTTGTAGGCCTTGTAGCCCGTGCGGTGGTCGGCGATCCGGTTCTCGGGGAAGTTGTACGTGCGGATCCGCTCGGAGCGGTCCATCCCCCGGATCTGGCTCTTGCGGGCGTCGGAGGCGATCGCCGCCTGCTCCTCCTGCTGACGGGCCAGGATGCGGGCCCGCAGGACCCGCATGCCGGCCTCGCGGTTCTGCAGCTGGCTCTTCTCGTTCTGCATCGCGACGACGATCCCGGTGGGGAGGTGCGTGATGCGGACGGCGGAGTCGGTCGTGTTGACCGACTGGCCCCCGGGGCCGCTCGAGCGGTAGACGTCGATCTTGAGGTCGTTCTGGTTGATCTCGACCTCTTCGGGCGCGTCGACCTCGGGGAAGACGAGGACGCCCGTCGTCGAGGTGTGGATGCGCCCCTGCGACTCGGTGGCCGGCACCCGCTGGACGCGGTGCACGCCGCCCTCGTACTTGAGGTGCGCCCAGACGCCCTGCGACGGGTCGCTGGCATTCGACTTGATCGCGACCTGGACGTTCTTGTAGCCGCCCAGATCGGAGTCGTCGCTCTGGATCATCTCGGTCTTCCAGCCGCGCGACTCGGCGAAGTGGAGGTACATGCGCAGGAGGTCGGCGGCGAACAGGGCGCTCTCCGCGCCTCCTTCGCCTCCCTTGATCTCCATGATGACGTCGCGACCGTCGTCGGGGTCGCGAGGGATCAGCAGTCGCCGGAGGCGCTCCTGGGACTCCTCGAGACCCTGCTCGAGAGCGGGCACCTCGTCGGCGAACGCCTCGTCCTCCTTGGCGAGCTCGCGGGCCGCCTCGAGGTCGTCGCCCGCCTGCTGCCAGGCCGAGTGCGCCGCCACGATCCGGCTGAGCTCGGCGTAGCGCCGATTGATCCTCTTGGCGCGCGCCGCATCGGCGTGCACCGCGGGATCACTGAGCTGGGTCTGGAGAGCGTCGTGCTCGGCCAGCAGCACCGCCACCGACTCGAACACTGTTAGTGCTCCTTGTGGCCGTTGTCGTGGCCGTTCGCCGGCACCGACTTCTGCACCTGGACGAGGAACTCGACGTTGCTCTGCGTCTCGCGCAGGTTGCCGAGGACGATCTCGAGCGCCTTCTGCTGGTCGAGACCCGCGAGGGCCCGACGCAGGCGCCAGGTGATCTTGACCTCGTCGGGGCTGAGGAGCATCTCCTCGCGGCGGGTGCCCGACGCGTTGACGTCGACCGCCGGGAAGATGCGCTTGTCGGCCAGGTGACGCGACAGACGCAGCTCCATGTTGCCGGTGCCCTTGAACTCCTCGAAGATCACCTCGTCCATCTTCGAACCCGTCTCGACGAGCGCCGTGGCGAGGATCGTCAGCGAGCCGCCGTTCTCGATGTTGCGCGCCGCGCCGAAGAAGCGCTTGGGCGGGTAGAGCGCCGACGAGTCGACGCCGCCCGAGAGCACGCGGCCCGAGGCCGGAGCCGAGAGGTTGTAGGCGCGACCGAGGCGCGTGATCGAGTCGAGGAGCACGACGACGTCGTGACCGAGCTCGACGAGACGCTTGGCGCGCTCGATGGCCAGCTCGGCGACCGTGGTGTGGTCTTCGGCGGGACGATCGAAGGTCGAGGCGATGACCTCGCCCTTGACGGTGCGCTGCATGTCGGTGACCTCTTCGGGTCGCTCGTCGACGAGGACGACCATGAGGTGGACCTCGGGGTTGTTCTTGGCGATCGAGTTCGCGATGGCCTGCAGCACGAGCGTCTTGCCCGCCTTCGGCGGCGAGACGATCAGACCGCGCTGCCCCTTGCCGATCGGCGCCACGAGGTCGATGATGCGGGTCGACAGCTTCTGCGGCTCCGTCTCGAGACGCAGGCGCTCCTGCGGGTAGAGCGGGGTCAGCTTGTTGAACTCGACGCGCTTGGCCGCCTCGTCGACCGGCTGGCCGTTGATCGAGTCGATGCGGACGATGGCGTTGTACTTCTGACGCCCCTGGCCCTGCTCGCCCTCGCGCGGCTGACGGATCGCGCCGACGACCGCGTCGCCCTTGCGCAGGAAGTACTTCTTGACCTGACCGAGCGACACGTAGACGTCGCTGGCTCCGGGCAGGTAGCCGGTGGTGCGGACGAACGCGTAGTTCTCGAGGACGTCGAGGATGCCCGCGACGGGGATGAGGACGTCGTCCTCGGTGATCTCCGGCTCGAACTCGTCGTTCTGCGTCGCGCCGCGACCGCGCTTCCGATCACGCTGACGCCCGCGACCCTGACGGCCGCCCTCGTCGTTCTGCTGGCCGTTCTGCTGACCGTTCTGCTGGCCGGAGCCCTGCGCGCCGGCGGGCTGCTGGTCACCCCGGGCGCCGTCGTTCCTGTCGCCCGTGCTCTGCTGCTTCGACTGCTCGTCGGAGCGGGCGCCGTCGGTCTGGGCGGTCTGGCCGTTCTGGGCGTTCTGGCCGTTCTGGCCGTTCTGGCCGTTCTGGCCGTTCTTCCGGTCGCCGCGGTTGCGGTTGCGGCTGCGACGACCGCCGCCCTGCTGACCGTTCTGATCGTTCTGATCATCGGAGCCGTTCTGCTCGCCGCCCTCGCCCTCGGTACGGGCGTCGGTGCCCGCCTCGGGGGCGCTCGTAGGCGCCGGAGCGGCGTCCGTCGACGCTGCGGGCGCCTGGGCCGCGGCGACGCTGGCGTCGGTGGCTCGACGAGACCCGCGACGACTGCGCGTCGGGCGCTCGGCCGGCGTCTCGGCGGCGACGGGCGCCTCGGTCTCGACGGACGACGAGGACTCGGATCCGGTCGGAACGGTCGTCGTCGCGACCTCCGGTGCCGACTCGACCGGGGCGGAGACCTCGGGCGCGGCGTCGGCCACGAGAGGAGCCGTGCCGGTCTGACCGGCGTTGAGGTGGTCGGTCGCGCCCCGCTGGGCGGGAGCGCCCGCGGCGGAGGACGCCCGACGCGAGCCGCGGCGCTTGGTGGCCGGAGCCTCGGAGACAGGGGCCTCGACGACCGGGGCCTCGGCGGCGGGCGCCTCGACTGCAGGCGCCTGGGCGGCCACGGCGTCGGTCGTCTCGACGTCGAGGGTCGGCTGAGCGGCGTCGACCGACTCCGCCGTCTCGGCCGGAGTCGCGTCGACGACGGCGGGCGCCTCGACGGTGCCGGTCATCGCGGCGGCCTCGGTCGCGGCGATGGCGGCGACGAGGTCGCCCTTGCGGAGCTTGGAGAGACCGCTGATGCCGAGCGACGAGGCGAGGGCCTGCAGCTGGGGCAGGCGCATGGCGCCGAGCTCGGTGGTGCGGTCGGTGGACGCGGAGTTGCTGACGTCGGTCACTGGATGGGTTCCTTTCGCTCCCCCGCACGGAACGGCGGGGCAGAGCTGCTCACACCCCGCTGCCTCTCGCCTGCAGGACTGTGCTGCAGGAGAGGATCTCGGAGGTGCGGTGCACGGCTGCCGGATCGGCAGACGGGCACTGCTAGATGTGCACTACGGGATGGTTGCGACCCGGGGACTCGACGACGTGGAACCCCATGCGGGCCCGAGTCGGACTGCGTCGACCTGAGGTCGTCGGAGAGCTGGTCGAGCGGTGCTAGATGCCCAGGAAATCTGAGTTTTCTACCGGGTGCGCTACGACTGTAGCACCTTTGAGATCGACGGCCAGCATCAACGCACGCCACTCCGAGACGCCGTGCTCGGCCACCAGATCGGCGGCGAACAGGCGTTGCGCGGGGTCGCTGCCGAGCACCAGGAGCGACGGCCCGGCCCCCGAGACGACGGCGGCCAGACCCGCGTCGCGGAGGAGTCGGATGAGGGCGTCGGTCTCGGGCATCGCGCTCGCCCGATAGCTCTGGTGGAGCCGATCCTCGGTCGCGGCGTGGAGCAGCTCGGGGCTCTGCACGAGCGCCGCGACGAGCAGGGCCGAGCGGGACACGTTGAACGTCGCGTCCTCATGCGGCACCGACGCGGGCTGGAGGCTCCGGGCGAGCTTGGTCGAGAGGGTCGTCTCGGGGACGAACACCACGGGCGAGACCCCCCGGTGCACCAGCAGCCGCTTATGGGCGGGACCCGTGGACGTCGTCCAGGCGATCGTGAGCCCGCCGAAGAGCGCGGGCGCGACGTTGTCCGGATGCCCCTCGAGCTCGGCGGCGAGAGCGAGCAGGTCGGACGACGAGAACTCGACCTCTCCCTCGAGCAGACCCTTGGCGGCCATGACACCGGCCACGATGGCCGCCGCGGACGAGCCGAGTCCGCGGCCGTGGGGGATGACGTTCCGAGCGGAGAGCCGGAGCCCCGGCAGGTCGCGACCCACCGAGGCGTACGCGGCCGCGATCGAACGGACCACGAGGTGCGACTCGTCCGTCGGCACCTCGCCGGCGCCGACACCGGACACGTGCACCTCGACGCCGCTGCCGGACGTCGCCGTCACCACCAGCTCGTCGTAGAGCGACAGTGCCAGACCGAGCGTGTCGAAGCCCGGGCCGAGGTTGGCCGATGTCGCGGGGACCCTGACGAGAACCGACCTCTCGGTCGGAGCGGAGGTCATGCAGATGCCGGGACGAGCCCGAGCACCTCGGCCACGCGAGCCGTGTCGCTCGCGACGACCGTCGGCTCGACCGTCGAGCCGTCCGCCCGGCGGAGGGCCCACTGCGGGTCCTTGAGGCCGTGACCGGTGACCGTCAGCACGACGGTCGATCCCGCGGGCACGACGCCGGCGTCGGCGCGCTCGAGGAGACCGGCCACGCTGATCGCCGACGCCGGCTCGACGAACACGCCGACCTCGGCGCTGAGGATCTTCTGAGCGGCGAGGATGGCCTCGTCGGTGATGGCGCCGAACCAGCCGTCCGTCAGGTCTCGGGCCTCGAGCGCGAGCTGCCAGGACGCCGGGTTGCCGATGCGGATGGCGCTGGCGATCGTCTCGGGGGACCTGACGACCTCGCCTGCGACGATCGGGGCGGACCCGGCGGCCTGGAACCCGAACATGCGCGGCAGTCGCGTCGACCGACCGGCCTCGACGTCCTCGCGGTAGCCCCTCGTGTAGGCGGTGTAGTTGCCGGCGTTGCCGACGGGGATGAAGTGGAAGTCCGGGGCGTCGCCCAGGACGTCCACGACCTCGAAGGCCGCGGTCTTCTGGCCCTCGATGCGGTCGTTGTTCACCGAGTTGACCAGGTGGACGGGGTAGTTCTCGGCGAGGTCGCGAGCGATGTCGAGGCAGTCGTCGAAGTTGCCCTGGATCTGCAGCAGCTGACCGTCGTGGGCGACGGCCTGGCTCAGCTTGCCCATCGCGATCTTGCCCTCGGGCACGAGCACCGCGGCCGTGATGCCGGCGTGGGCCGCGTAGGCGGCGGCCGAGGCGGACGTGTTGCCCGTCGAGGCGCAGATGACGGCCTTCGCACCGTGCTCGACGGCCTTCGAGATGGCCATCGTCATGCCGCGGTCCTTGAACGAACCCGTCGGGTTCATGCCCTCGTACTTGACGAAGACCTTCGCTCCCGTCCGGTTCGAGAGGGCCGGTGCCGGGATGAGAGGCGTTCCGCCCTCGCCGAGGGTGACGATCGGCGTGGCCTCGCTGATGTCGAGACGGTCGGCGTATTCGCGCAGGACACCCTGCCACTGGTGGGCCATCAGGCTCCTTCGACTCTCAGGACGCTCGTGACGGTGTTCACGACCGGTGATTCCTCCAAGGCCTCGACCGTCGCCGCGAGTGAGGACTCCAGCGCACGGTGCGTGCCGATGATCAGAGTAGCGGTGGCCGGGGTCGCGTCGTCGCCGCGCTCCGCGTCCGGCCGGACTCCCCCGGTCTGCTCGACGCTGTGGACGCTCACTCCGTGGTGGCTGAGGACGCCGGCGACCTCGGCCAGCACGCCGGGCTGGTCGGCAACGTCGAGCGTGATCTGGTAACGCGTGGTGACCTGGCCGATGGGCAGCACCGGGAGGTTGGCGTGCGTGGACTCCGCGACGCCCGGGCCGCCGATGACGTGCCTCCTGGCCGCGGAGACGAGGTCGCCGAGCACGGCGGACGCCGTCTCGATCCCGCCGGCGCCGGCGCCGTAGAACATCAGGTCGCCCGCTGCCTCCGCCTCGACGAAGACGGCGTTCTTGGCCCCGTGCACGGCGGCCAGCGGATGACCGAGGGGCACGAGCGCGGGGTAGACGCGCGCGCTGACGCCCTCGACGCCCTCGGAGTCGACGAGCCGCTCGCAGATGGCGAGGATCTTCACGACGTAGCCGGCCTTGCGGGCGGCGACGACCTGCTCGTGGGTGACACGGGTGATCCCCTCGCGATGGACCGCCGAGAGCGGGACCGTGGTGTGGAAGGCGAGGCTCGCGAGGATGGCGGCCTTCTGGGCCGCGTCGTACCCCTCGATGTCGGCCGTCGGGTCCGCCTCGGCGTACCCCAGCTCGGTCGCGGTCGCCAGCGCCGCCTCGAGCGTGTCGCCGTCGGTGTCCATGCGGTCGAGGATGAAGTTCGTGGTGCCGTTGACGATGCCCATGATGCGGACGATCCGATCGCCGGCCAGGCTGTCGCGCAGCGGGCGGATGATCGGGATCGCGCCGGCCACCGCCGCCTCGTAGTACAGCTGGGCCCCGACCTGCTCGGCCGCCTCGAAGAGCTCGGGCCCGTGACTGGCGAGGAGCGCCTTGTTGCCCGTGACGACGTCGGCCCCCGACCCGAGGGCCTTCAGGACGTAGCTGCGCGCCGGCTCGATGCCGCCCATGAGCTCGACGACGATGTCGGCTCCGAGGATGAGCGACTCGATGTCGGTGGTCAGGAGCTCGCGCGGGAGGTCGACGTCGCGACGCGCGTCGACGTCGCGGACGCCGATGCCGACGAGCTCGAGTCCCGCGCCGGCACGGCCCGCGAGGTCGTCGGCCTGCTCGAGGAGCAACCGGGCCACCTGGGACCCCACCGATCCGGCGCCCAGCAGAGCGACCCTCACGTTGCGGTATTCGATCATGGCTTTCCGTTCTCATGGGCTGGTCCGCGTCGGCGGACCCTGGTCGGGGAGGAAGGGCGGGGCGGAGGGGTCGACGAGGTCAGGAGAGACCGGCGTCACGGGCGAGCAGGTCGGCCTCGGTCTCGCCCCGGACGATGACCCGTGACTGCCCGTCGACGACGGCCACCACCGGCGGTCGTCCGACGTGGTTGTAGTTGCTCGCGAGACTCCAGCAGTAGGCGCCCGTGGCGGGGACGCCGACGAGGTCGCCCGGGGCCACGTCGCCGGGCAGGTAGTCGGCCAGGACGACGAGGTCGCCGCTCTCGCAGTGCTTGCCCGCGACGCGCACGAGCACCGGGTCGGCCGAGGAGGCGCGGTTCGCGATCGAGACGGAGTAGTCGGCTCCGTAGAGGGCCGTCCGCGCGTTGTCGCTCATGCCGCCGTCGACGCTCACGTAGCGACGGACGGCCTGACTCGCGCCGTCGTCGGAGGTGACGAGCACGTCTTTGATGGTGCCGACCTCGTAGAGCGTCGTGCCCGACGGCCCGATGATCGAGCGACCCGGTTCGACGGCCATGACGGGGACGGGGATGCCGAGACGACGGCACTCCTCGTCGACGATGTCGGCCAGCGCGGCCGCGAGCTCGGCGATCGGCCGGGAGTCGTCGGCGCTCGTGTACGCGATGCCGAAGCCGCCCCCGAGGTTGAGCTCGGGCACGTCCCCGTCGCGCAGGAGGTCGGCGTGCACCGCCAGCAGTCGCGACGCCGCCTCGGCGAAGCCGTCGCTGCCGAAGATCTGCGAGCCGATGTGCGAGTGGAGACCGAGGAATCGGAGCGATGAGCGGTCGCGCACGGCGGCGACGACCTCCGCGGCGTCGGCGAGGGGCACGCCGAACTTCTGGTCTTCGCGGGCCGTGGCGAGGTACTCGTGCGTCGACGCGTGCACGCCCGAGTTGACGCGCAGCCGGACGGCCTGGACCACGCCGTGCCGGTCGGCGGCGTCCGCGACGCGGGCGACCTCGTCGGCGTTGTCGAGGACGATGACGCCGATGCCCTCGCCCACGGTCCGGTCGATCTCGCCGAGCGACTTGTTGTTGCCGTGGAAGCCCATCCGGGCGGCCTCGACGCCGGCCGCGCGGGCGACCGCGAACTCGCCGCCCGTGCAGATGTCGATGCGCATGCCGGCAGCGGACACCCATCGGGCCACCTCGACGGAGAGGAACGCCTTGGCTGCGTAGTAGACCGACACGGTCGTGCCGATGCGGCCGAACTCGCGGCGGAACGACTCGACGGCCTCGGCGGCCCGCCCCCGCGCGTCGGCCTCGTCGACGACGTAGAGCGGAGTGCCGTGGCGGGATGCCAGATCGCGGGCGGACACGCCGCCGATGACGATCTCCCCCGAGTCGTCTCGGCCCGCCGTCCGTGACCAGACCGAGGCGTCGAGGGCGTTCGGCTCGACCGGCACCCGCAGCCAGGCGGGGGCGAGGGGGTTCGACGACACGGGCACCTCGGTTCGGGGGGACGACGGGGACTGTTCTGAGCCTAGCGACGGCGACGCCGGCGTCATGCCACCGGGCCCTCCGCCGTCACGAGCAGGAGGCCTCGTCGTCGAGGAGCGGCTCCGACAGGTCGAGGCCGGGCGACGAGAGGTCGATCGAAGCGCGGTCGGTCGTGACGTCGACCCCGGTGATGGCGGAGTCGGTCGGCAGGTACTCGGCGACGCAGACGGTGGTGGCGAAGTCGCCGAGGAACCGCGTCAGATCGAGCCGGATCGACGTGTCGGGCAACGACGCCGCCGTCGGAGAGAAGGAGATCGCCCGGCCGGCGTCGGCCACGGTCGGCGACGCGGAGACGTCGACCGGCACGTCGCCGACGATCGGGATCGTGAAGGTCTTCTGGTAGGTGACCTGGCCGTCGTCGAAGGACACCGTGCCTCCGGAGTCCTCGATGCCCTCGAGGCGGTTGACCGTGGCTGCGTCGGCGGAGACCGTGCCCACGACGGCCCCCGTCGGGCCCGCCAGGTCGGTCGGCACATCGGCGACGTCGACCCGGAAGCTCACCGGGTCGCTCGCCGACCCGGACGCAAGCGTCACCGAGTCGAGGGTCCCCCGGGAGAGCTGCCACAGGACCGACAGGCCGTGGATGTCGACCGCGACGTCGTCGACCCCCGAGGTCTCTTCGACCTGGACCGACGCGCGGTCCTCGATGACGGCCCGCGTCACGACGTCCGCCACCACCGCGATGATGACCAGCATGACCACGAAAGCCAGCACGGCGACGAGCGCGACGCCGCGACGACGTCTCTTGCGCGGTCGGACCGGCTGCTCGGCGAAGGTCTCGTCGAGCGCGCTCACATGCGGTCCGGGGCCGAGACGCCGAGCAGACCGAGCCCGTTGCGGATGACCTGGCCCGCGGCCTCGTTCAGCCAGAGCCGCGTGCGGTGCAGATCGGTGATGGCCTCGTCGCCGAGAGGGGTGACCCGACACGAGTCGTACCACCGGTGGTAGGTGCCCGCCAGCTCTTCGACGTACCGGGCCACGCGGTGGGGCTCGCGCAGCTCCGCCGCCTGACGCACGACGCGAGGCAGCTCGGCGAGCGCGCCGAGCAGGGCCGCCTCGGTCGGGTGCGAGAGCAGCGAGGCGTCGAAGGCGTCTCGCGTGACGCCGGCGGCCTCCGCGTTCCGGGCCACGGCGCGTGTGCGGGCGTGCGCGTACTGGACGTAGAAGACCGGGTTGTCGTTGCTGCGGCGGGTCAGCAGGTCGAGATCGATGTCGATCGAGCTGTTGACCGGGCTGCGGACGAGCGAGTAGCGCCCGGCGTCGACCCCGACCGCGTCGACGAGGTCCTCCATCGTCACGACGGTGCCGTTGCGCTTGGACATGCGGAGCGGCTCGCCGTCGCGCAGCAGGTTGACCATCTGACCGATGAGGATCTCGAGGTTGACGCCCGGCTCGTCGCCGAAGGCCGCGCACATGGCCATCATGCGGCCGACGTAGCCGTGGTGGTCGGCGCCGAGCATGATGAGGTTGCGCTCGAACCCGCGCTCGCGCTTGTCGAGGTAGTAGGCGAGATCGCCGGCGATGTACGCGGCCTCGCCGTCGGTCTTGATGACCACCCGGTCGCGGTCGTCGCCGAAGTCGCTCGTCTTGAGCCAGGTGGCCCCGTCGGCCTCGTAGACGTGGCCGAGCTCGCGGAGGCGCGCCACGGCGCGTTCGACGGCCCGCGACTCGTGCAGCGAGTTCTCGTGGAAGAAGACGTCGAAGTCGACGCCGAAGTCGTGGAGCGACGTCTTGATGTCGCCGAACATGAAGTCGACGCCCACCGAGCGGAAGAGCTCCTGGGCCTCGTCGCGCGGGAGGTCGCGCACGTCGGCGTCGACGGTCGCCATGACGCGCTCGGCGATGTCGCCGATGTACGACCCGCCGTAGCCGTCGTCGGGGGTGGGCTCGCCGAGCGCGCTGGCGAGGAGGCTGCGGGCGAAGCGGTCGATCTGGCCGCCGTGGTCGTTGAAGTAGTACTCGCGGGTGACGAGGGCGCCCTGCGCCTGGAACACGCGGGCCAGGCTGTCGCCGACCGCGGCCCAGCGCACCCCGCCGAGGTGGATCGGGCCGGTCGGGTTGGCCGACACGAACTCGAGGTCGATGGTGACGCCCTCGTAGTAGTCGCCGCGCCCGAAGGCCTCGCCCTGCTCGACGATCGTCTTGGCGAGGACGCCCGCGGCGGCGGCGTCGAGGCGGATGTTGACGAAGCCCGGCCCGGCGACGTCGACGAGGGCCACCCCGTCGACCTCGGCGAGCTCGCCGGCGATCTCGGTCGCGAGCTCGCGGGGGTTCGACCCGACCCGCTTGGCGAACTTCATGGCCACGTTCGTCGTCCAGTCGCCGTGATCGAGGTTGCGGGGACGCTCGAGGACGACGTCGGCGGGGGTCACCGAGACCTCGCCGGCGACGCCGCGGCGCTCGAGGACGCCCGAGACGACGGCGAGGAGGGAGGAGGAGAGTTCGGCGGGAGTCACGAGGGTTCATCTTACCGTCTGACGGGGGCGGATCAGCGGGCGACCGGGTCGGCGCAGCCCCGACGGAGACGACCCCCGGGCGCCATCGGTGAAGATGGTCGGCATGACGCCGATCACCCGCCCCCCTCTGCGAGGTCTCACCCTGGCCGCGATCGTCGGACTCGCGGCCCTGCCGCTCGCCGCGTGCACCTCGGGCGACGCGCCGGCACCGGAGTCGAGCGCCGCGGCGTCACAGGATGCGACCGCCGGCGCCCCCGGCGACGCGACGCCGACCCCGACCCCGACGACCCCGGCCCTGGTCAGCACGCCGGTGGATCTCGACTGCTCGGCCCTGGTCGATCCGGCGACGGTCGCTGCGGCCCACCCCGGCCTGTCGCCCGCTCCCGTGCCCGAGGGCGCCGACGACGACGGGGTGACCACGCCGCTCGAGCGGGTCGCCGCGGCCGACGGCACCCTGTGCGCCTGGACCGACACGGCCGGGGACACCATCACCCTCGGAGTCGCGCAGTACGACGACGCCGGACTGACCTCCCTCGCGAACGAGCTCGTCGCGACGAGCAACTGGGTGCCGACGTACGGCGTCGAGGGCTACTTCGACGTGACGCAGGGCGTCGGCCGGGCGGAGTTCCTCCCCCTCCCCTACGACGTCGTGCTCGAGTCCACCGCGTTCGTCGAGCCGGGATCGGCCGAGCCCGTGGCGTCGCAGGTGGTGGCGGCGCTCGAAGCGGGCGGCGCGACCGGCTGACCCGCGCCTCCGGCGACCTCTGGAGTCAGGCGGCGCGCGACGCCCGACCGGCGGACAGGGCCTCGAGGCGCAGCCGCGCCAGAAGCGCCGGCAGCTGCGCGCGGTCGGCGCCCGGATCCTCCGGGTGCCACTGCACGCCCGTGATGGGCGCCTCGACGTGCTCGACGGCCTCGATGGCGCCGTCGGCCGCCCGGGCGACGACCCTCAGCCCCGCACCGGGACGTCCGATGGCCTGGTGATGCGAGCTCCGGACGACGACGCGGGTGCCGAGCACCCCGGCCAGTCGACTCGCGGGGTCGATCGCGACGAGGTGGTCGGCCATCGACAGGTCGGCCGGGACGCCCGCGGTGCGGTGCAGACCCGCCTCGTCGTCGAGATGCTGCTCGAGCGTCCCCCCGAGGGCGACCGACACGATCTGATGGCCCCGGCAGACGCCGAGGAGGGGCGTGCGGGTCTCGAGCGAGCGTCGCACGAGAGCGATCTGAGCCTCGTCGGCCACGGCGTGGTGCGGACCCTCCGACGGGTAGCCGCCCGATGCGCCGTAGAAGCCGGGCGAGACGTCCTCGCCGCCGAGGACGACCACGGCGTCGGCCCGCGCCGTCGAGGCCAGCAGGGCGTCGACGCCCAGCTCGCCGGCCGCGACGCGATCGGTCGTCCACCCGCCCCGCGCCGCATCGCCGAGCACCCGGGCCACCATCGTCTGCACGTACGCGTCGTAGCGCGGGGCGTGCGGGCGGTGACGGGTCACCTCGACGACGGCGAGGTGGAGGGTCTCGGAGGGCATGACCCCATCGTCGTCACGCCCGGGCGGCGACGCCAGCTCCGTGTCTCCGCGTTACGGAGCGATCGACGTGATGCTCAGGGCCACAGGGAGGCGCGGGTCCACGAATCGCCCTCGCGGTCGTACCGCAGGCGCACCTGATCGCGGCCGCTCGTGGCCTGCCAGAACTCGATCGAGGCGGGCTCGACCCGGTACGCCGTCCAGTCGTCGGGGGCGGAGTCCTGGTCGGCGTCGATGCGCGAGCGGGCGTCGTCGAGGGCGCGCCGCGCCTCCTCGGGGTCGGCGATCACGCTGCTCTGCGGCAGGGCGACGGCGACGGCCCGCGACTGCGGGTGCCGCGACGTGAAGTCCGCCCGGCTCGCCTCCCGCGAACCGGGGACCGCGCGGCCCGTCACGCGGATCTGCCGCCCGCGCTCCGACCAGAAGAACGACAGGGCGACGCGGGGCTCGACCTCGATCTGCCGACCCTTAGGGCTCAGCGACGACGAGGCGAACCAGAAGTCGTCATCGACGTCCTTCAGCAGGACGACGCGCGAGGCGGGCGCACCCGACGCGTCGACGGTCGCCAGGGTCATCGCCTGGGGCTGCGGGACGCCGGCCTCGACGGCCTCGATCAGCCACTCCCTCACGAGCTCCCGCGGATCGGCGGGCGCGACGTCGGGGTCGAGGGCGGGGACGTCGGGGTGGGGCGCCTTCGCCTCGCGGAGGCGGTCGCGGAGGGTCGGGGCGGACTCGTCGGTGCTCATCGCACCACAGTGCTCCGCCCAGGTGGAGGGCGACCGTGAGCGGCCGGGCCGGACCGCGTCGGGAGGCGGCCGGAATCGCTGCTAACCTGGACGACGTTCCTGGGCCCCCATAGCTCAGGGGATAGAGCACTGCCCTCCGGAGGCAGGGGCGAAGGTTCGAATCCTTCTGGGGGCACCGTCATCCGACCGGATCGTCGCCCTACCGTGCGCCGCCCGGCTCGTCGTTCTCGAGCTCACGCCGCAGCACGCGCTCCGAGACTCCCAGATGCCGGGCGACGTCTCGCATCGGCAGCTCGTCGGCGAGCAGCACCCGCGCGATCCGCAGCCGGCGGGACCCGAGACCCTGCGGTCTGCTCGACCGGGCGTCGCGTCGTCGACGGGCGGCCGCGAGACCGGTCTCGGCGTCGACCGTCCGCTCGTGGCCGGCGAGCGCGGCGGCCGTGCGGAAGAAGTAGCGACCCCAGGGTCCGATCTCGTCGATCCCCTCGTCGAGCGATCGGAAGGCGACGCCGCGCTCGTCGAGACCCGACACGAGGTCCAGCAGGGAGGCCACCGACCCGCCCAGGCGATCGAGCCGCGTCACGACGAAGACGTCCCCCTCGCGGAGCGAGGCGAGCGCGTCCACGAGGAACGGCTGACGGGTGCGGCGACCCGTCGCCCGATCGATGTAGATCCGCTCGCAGGCCGCGGCCTCGAGCACGGACTGCTGCCGGTCGGGCGATGCGTCGTCGTCCGAGATGCGGGCGTAGCCGATCACCGCCATGACCGGTCCTGCTCTCTCTGAGACGAAAGGCCCCGCCGAAGCGGGGCCGTCGAGGATGTCGGACGTCGGGTGACTCCGCCGGTCGGGGACTCAGGAGTAGGTGAGGGCGATGACCGCGACGTCGAGGCTGCGGTAGACGCCCTCGGCCCTCGTGGCCGATCGGACCCGCCCGCGGAGGACCTCGTAGCGGCCGTCGGACTCGTGGACGAATCCGATCACGCCGGCCGTCGGCGTCGAGATGCGGTGATAACCGTCGCCCAGGTCGATGACCTCGGCGCGGGACGTCTTCTCGAGAACAGCTCCCATGGTGTTCCTCCTTGCTTGCGGCGGACCGACTCTGGCCCGCTGACCGCAGACTACGCCCGCCACCCCGCGATCGGGGTACAGATCGTCCAGGATCGGCTAGGCGGGCGGTGGCTCCGACGCCGTCGCCACCCGCCGGCGCGCCGTGACGGTCACCCCGATGCTGGCGGCCGTCACGAGCGCGAGGGCGACGAGCTCGCGGGCACCGAGCGCCTGTCCGAGCACGACGAGCCCGGCGAACGCGGCCAGCGCCGGCCCGAGGCTCGACAGGACCCCGAACACCCGCGTCGGCAGGCGGCGGAGGGCCACCATCTCGAGCGCGTAGGGGACCGCCGAGGTCGCGACGGCGACGATCAGGAAGACGCCGAGGAGGCGCGGGTCGGCGACCACGGCGGCGCTCGCGTCGGCAGCGCCGAACGGCACGACCACGACGGCGGCGACGAGCATCGAGACCGCGAGCCCCGACAGGGAGTCCGCACGTCGACCGAGGTTCGCGTTGGCGACGATGTAGCAGGCCCAGAAGGCTCCGGCGCCGAGGGCGAGCACGACCCCGACGACCGGGATCGACCCGCTCGAGTCGGAGCCGAGCACGACGACGCCGGCGAGCGCGAGCACGGCCCAGCCGGCGTCGAGCCAGCGGCGGGTCTGGGCCAGCGCGACGACGAGCGGGCCGAGGAACTCGAGGGTGACCGCGACGCCGAGGGGGACGACGTCGATGGCGAGGTAGATGAGGGAGTTCATCCCGGCCAGCGCGAGGCCGAGGACGACGACCCCGAGCCAGGTGCGAGCATCCCAGCCGCGGACCCGCGGCCGGAAGACGACGAGCAGGATGAGGGCGCCGAGAGCGAGCCGGAGGGACGCGGCGCCGAGGGGGCCGACGGCGTCGAAGTGCGTGCGGGCGAGGGCCGCGCCGAACTGCACGGAGACGATCGCGGCGACCGCGAGCACGGGGGCCGGGACGGCGTCGAGCGGGGGTCGGCTCACGACGGGGGTTCCTCACGGACGGACGGAGGCCGGGACGGCCGTCGCCGCGGTGCGGCACTACGATCGTGGCATGTCCGACGCTCTCTCCGTCATCTCGCCGGTGATCGAGCTCTTCGGCTGGCTCGGGTTCATCGCCGGCACCCCCTTCCTCATCGCCGCCGCCGCCGTCGGGCGACGGGCCCGTCGGTACGAGGAGACGGTCGCCGTGGTCATCCCGGCACCCGAGTACGCGCGGGTTGCGACGGCCCGGTGGATGGACTCGTGGGGCGACCTGCACGAGACCCAGTTCGCTGAGTACGCGATCGAGACGCCCGTCGAGACCGAGCTGACGGTCCACTACGACCCTCGCCGCCCCTCCTCGGTGCGCGTCGACACCCCGCACGACGACGGCCGGGCCCTGCGTCTCGTCGGCATCGTGCTCGTGGCCGTGGGCGCGGTCTGCGCGGTGGCGTCGATCGCCCTGCTGTTCGTCGGGTGACGCCGCCTCGCGGCCCGGTCCGCTCACGGCGGATGCTCGGGCGGACCGTCGGAGGCCCTCACTAGACTCGGCCCCATCGTCGAGGGGAGAGTCGTGGGCGTCGTCGCACGAGAGGGACGGATCGCGTCGGGTGCCGAGATGATCGGCGCTCTGGCGCTCGGCGGGACGGTGCTGGCGGCATCGATCGTGGGCGGCTCGCTGCTCGGCGTGACGAGCGCCGCAGCGGCCGGGCCCGTCGATCTGGCCGGCGCCTACGTCGTCGACCAGGCCGACGTGCTGTCGGACGCCGACGAGCAGAGGGTCGAGCAGTCGCTCGACACCCTCGCCGCCGAGAACGGCACCAATCTCTTCGTCGTCTACGTCGACTCCTTCACCTCCCCCTCGGACCGCACCGAGTGGGGTCGCGCGACGGCGGAGCGGAATCAGCTGGGCGTCAACGACGTGCTGCTGTCGGTCGCCGTCGACGATCGCCTGTACGACCTCTCGGTCGCCGAGTCGTCGTCCATCACGGCCGCCGACCAGTCGGCGCTCGAGACGGACGTGCTCGTGCCGGAGCTCCGCGACGGCGACTGGGCCGGCGCCGCGACCTCGCTCGCCGACGCCCTGGCGCCCGGGGCCGCCGGAGCTGACGACGACGGATCGTCCTCCGGCGGCGGGACCTGGCTGCTCTGGACCCTCGGCGTGCTCGCGCTCGTGGTGCTGGCCGCGGTCGTCGCCGTCACGGTCCTCCGACGCCGCCGGAGAGGCCGCGCCCTCGCCGCCGCTCGGGCCGAGCAGGATGAGCTGGAGCGTCGTGCCGCCGGTCTGCTCGTCGCCCTGGACGACGAGATCACCGCCGGCTCGCAGGAGGTCGGCTTCGCCGAGGCCCAGTTCGGCGAGCAGGTCGCCCGGCCCTTCGTCGAGGCGTTGGAGTCCGCCCGGTCGAGCGCGCGCGAGGCCTTCGCCCTGCGTCAGAGACTCGACGATCACGTGCCCGACGGCGCCGGGGAGCGACGCGAGTGGACGACACGGATCATCGAGCTGTGCGAGACGGCGGGGACGACCCTCGACGCCCAGTCCGACGCGTTCGACGAGATGCGGCGGGCCGAGGACTCCGCCCCCGCCGATGCCGAGGCGCTGCCCGCCGACGTCGCAGTCCGTCGGGCCCGCCTCGCCGAGACGCGGAGCACCCTGGAGGCGCTGTCCCGCACCTACTCCCCTCCGGCGGTGGCGTCGATCGTCGACGACGTCGACCAGGCGGACCGGCTGCTCGAGTTCGTCGACGAGAGCGCGACAGCGGCCCGAGAGCATCTCGCCGCGGGCGAGACCGGTCAGGCGGTCGCCCGCATCCGCTCCGCGCGCCAGGCCCTCGGCCAGGTCGATCAGCTGGCCGACTCGGTCGTGCGCTCGGGCGAGTCGCTGGCCACGGCGCAGAGCCGGATCCGCGAACTGACGATCGAGCTGCGCACCGATCTCGACGCGGCCCGATCACTCGAGCCGTCGGCTGCCCCCCGGGGCGTCGACCTCGCCGCGACGGTGGCGGCGGTCGACGAGGCGCTGCGCTTCGCCGACGAGAACCGCGCCGACCCCCTCGCCGTGCTCGCCCGTCTGGATGACGCCGACGACCGGGTCGACGCCGCCCTCGCCGCCGTCCGCGACGCCGAGACCGCGCGCCGGAAGGCCCAGGCGGCCCTGGACCAGGCGCTCCTGTCGGCTCGGAGCCGGATCAGCGCCGCACGCGACTTCATCGAGACCCGGCGAGGCGCGGTCGGGCCCGGTGCCCGCACTCGTCTCTCGGAGGCCGAGCGGCACCTGGCCGAGGCCGTCTCGCTCGCCACCGTCGATCGCGACGCCGCGCTCGGCGAAGCGCATCAGGCGAACCTGGCCGCTCAGGCGGCGTCGAGCGAAGCGGCCGCGGACGTCTCGACGTATCAGCAGGCCTCGCCGTTCGGCGGCTCGGGCGGCGGCGGCCGAGGAGGCGCGGATCTCGGCGGCATCGTCACCGGCCTCATCATCGGCGGGCTCATGAACGGCGGCGGGGGCGGTGGCGGCTTCGGCGGAGGCGGCGGCTTCGGGGGCCGCAGCGGCGGCTTCGGCGGAGGCGGACGCGGCGGCGGCTTCGGCGGCGGCGGCCGCCGATCCGGCGGCGGACGCTTCTGAACCGCAGCGGCCCTTCCGACACAGACCACGGCAACGACCACCAGACGAAAGGACCACCATGTCGAAGCAGTCCATCTTCGGACGAATCGCCCAGCTGACGAGGGCGAACATCAACAACCTGCTCGATCAGGCCGAGGACCCGAGCCTCATGCTCGACCAGCTCGTCCGCGACTTCACCAACAGCATCGCCGAGGCCGAGAGCGCCGTCGCTCAGACGATCGGCAACCTGCGCCTCATCGAGCAGGACCACGCCGAGGACGTCGCCGCGGCCGCCGACTGGGAGCGCAAGGCCCGGGCCGCCAGCGGAAAGGCCGACGAGCTGCGGGCCGCCGGCAACACGGTCGACGCGGACAAGTTCGACGCGCTCGCCAAGGTCGCCCTCGGTCGTCAGCTGTCGGCTGAGAAGGAGGCCAAGGACGCCGAGCCGACCATCGCCGCGCAGACCCAGGTGGTCGACCGGTTGAAGACGGGTCTGACGCAGATGCGCGAGAAGCTCGACCAGTTGAGCAGCAAGCGCGACGAGCTGAACGCCCGGGCCAAGTCGGCCGAGGCCCAGTCGCGGGTCGCCGACGCGGTGAAGAGCATCGACCTGATGGACCCCACCAGCGAGCTCAGCCGCTTCGAGGACAAGGTCCGCCGCGAGGAGGCCAGGGTGCTCGGGCAGCAGGAGCTCGCGGCCTCGAGCCTCGACGCGCAGTTCGAGGGTCTCGAGGACCTCGACGAGCAGACCGAGATCGAGGCGCGCCTGGCCGCGCTGAAGCTCGGAGCGTGACCGTCGGCGCCGCGGGCCCGTCGACGCCGACGACCGGTCGGGTCCGGGTCACGCGCCCGGGTGCGTCACGGCTCGTCGGCGTCGACGTGGCCCGCGGCCTCGCCGTCCTCGGCATGTTCGCGGCGCACCTCTGGCCGCGCGATCTGCTCGACGAGCGCCTCTTCGACGGACGCTCGGCCATCCTGTTCGCCACCCTCGCCGGCGTCTCGCTCGGGCTCATGACCGGCGGCGCCGATCCGACGCGCCCGGACGATCGAGGCCGCCGGGCTCTGTCCATCGCGATCCGCGCGGTGCTGCTGATCGTGCTCGGGCTGCTGCTGCAGGCCTGGAACCCCTACGTCCTGGTGATCCTGCCGTATTACGGGGTGATGTTCCTGCTGCTGCTGGCCGTCCTCTGGCTGCCTCGGCGCCTCCTCGTTCCGCTGGCCGTCGTCGTCACCCTCGCGGCCCCATTCGCCGCCTCCCTCGTGCCCCTCGACGCGGTCGGCGACGCCGCGGCTCCGGGCCTCGCCGGTCTCGCGGCCGACGCCCTGCTCGTGGGCGCCTACCCGGCACTCGTCTGGCTGCCCTTCCTCCTGGCCGGCCTCGCAGCCGCCCGCAGCGATCTCGCCCGCCCGGCGACGGCCGCCCTCCTGGTGGTCGTCGGAACCGTCGCCGCGGTGATCGGCTACGGCGCGCGGTTCCTGCCGGGCGCCTCCGACGTCGCCGCCCTGGACCCCGCCGACCACGAGGGCATGCCCGCCGAGATCGTCGGCTCGGGCGGCGTCGCACTGGCCGTGATCGGCCTCCTGCTGCTCGCCACCGGCACCGGTCGTGTCGCGGGCCGGGTGACCCGGGTCGTCCGGGCCGTCCTCTCGCCGCTCGCGGCGGTCGGCGCCCAGCCCCTGACCGTCTACACGCTGCATCTGCTGCTCACGGCGCCCCTCTTCACGGCCTACCGGTCCGCCGGCGGCTCGTACGGACTCCCCCTCGGCTGGCTCGTGGCCTCCGTCGTCGGCACGCTCGTCTACGCCGTCCTCTGGCGACGGTTCGTCGGGCGCGGTCCGCTCGAGCGCCTGGTGGCGGCCGCCAGCCGGCCCGGGGCCGGGCGCGACGACGCCGTCTCCCGCTGACCCGGGCCTCCTCGTCATCGCCCGTCGAGGGTCCCTGCCACGACCGCCCCGCGCTGTGCCAGACTGACGCGCGTGAGGTTCGTCGTGGTTCCGCAGTGGCAGGGTTCTCCGTCGTCGAGGGCCATGCGGCTCGCCGAGGGCGCGTACGCGATACTGGGCGATCTGCCCGCGTCGGCGACCACCGTCGTCGAGGTCCCCGTCGGGGCCGGCGACTCGCTGGGCACCCGGGTGCACCGGCTGTCGTCCGTGCTCACCGTCGCCGACGCCCTGCAGCAGGAGCTCGCGACCGGCACCGGACCCGCGCTCGTCGTGGGCGGCGACTGCGGGGTCGAGCTCGGCGCCGTCCGCCACGCGCTCACCCCGTCGACGGCCGTCGTGTGGTTCGACGCCCATCCCGACCTGCACGCGCCGCGCAGCAGCGAGAGCGGCGCCTTCAGCGGGATGGTGCTCCGGGCTCTGGTCGGCGACGTCGACGACGACCTCCCGACGCTCGATCCGGCCGAGACGCCGCTCGACCCGGGCCGCATCGTGCTCGCCGGCGCGCGCAGCTTCGACGAGGCCGAAGACCGGTACGTCGACAGTCGCCGCGTCTCGACGGTCTCGTCGCTCGATCTCACGCCCGACGACGTCGTGGCCGCGGTGGCCGCGACGGGGGCGACCGAGGTCTACCTGCACGTCGATCTCGACGTGCTCGACCCCGGCATCATCGACGGACTGCTGGCGCCCCAGCCGTTCGGCGTCGATCTCGCGACGCTCATCGCGACCATCACCGCCCTCAAGACCCGCTTCACCCTGGTGGGGGCCGGGCTCTGCTCGTTCGCCCCCGTCGACGCGACGAGCGCCTCGGACGACATGGGCACCATCCTCCGCATCGTCGGGGCCCTGTCGCGATGAGCGGACCCGACGCCGGCGACCGCCCCCGTGTCACGGTCGAGCGCCGCGGGGGCGTCCTCCTGATCGGACTCGACCGTCCCGAGAAGCGGAACGCCGCCGACCTCCGCATGCTGCGCGAACTCGCTCTCGCCTACGGCCGACTCGACGACGACCCCGGACTGCACGTCGGACTCGTCTTCGCGCACGGCGACCACTTCACGGCGGGGCTCGATCTGACCGACGTCCTCCCGGCCGTGACCGACACCGGTCTCGACATCGTCCCCGAGGGCGGCGTGCACCCCTGGCAGGTCGACGGACGATCGCTGACCAAGCCGGTCGTGCTCGCCGTGCAGGGCACGTGCCTGACGCTCGGGGTCGAGCTCGCGCTCGCCAGCGACATCGTGATCGCCGACGAGACGGCCCGTTTCGGTCAGATCGAGGTGAGCCGGGCGATCCTCCCGTTCGGCGGCGCGACGACGAGGCTGCCCCGACGCGCGGGCTGGGGCGACGCGATGCGCTATCTGCTCACCGGCGACCTCTTCGGAGCCGAGGAGGCGCGGCGCATCGGGGTCGTGCAGGAGGTCGTCCCCGAAGGGGCCGCCTTCGATCGGGCTCTGCGACTCGCCGAGCGGATCGCCGCCCAGGCCCCACTCGCCGTGCAGGCCACCCTCGCCAACGCGCGTCTGGCCGTGCGCGAGGGCGACGCGGCGGCCGAGGCCTCGCTGCAGCCCGAGCTGGTGCGCCTGCTCGGCACGGACGACGCCCGAGAGGGTGTCGCGGCGTTCACGGAGCGGCGCGACCCGCGATTCTCGGGGTCGTGATCGTCCGGGCCCGAGCGGCACCGCCGATCGGCACCACCGACGGGCACGACCGACCGGCAGCGCTGTCCGACCCGGCTGACCGGCCTTGACACGACGAAGCCCGCCCCCACGAGGGGAGCGGGCTCCGGGCGTGATGACGCGTCTTACTTGAAGACGTCTTTCACGTCTTCGCCGGTCTTCTTGGCACTCGCGGCGGTCTGGTCCTTGCGACCCTCGGCCTTGAGGTCCTCGTCGCCCTTGCGGTCGCCGATGGCCTCCTTGGCCTTGCCCGCGATGTCCTGAGCGGCGTTCTTGATCTTGTCGTCGAGTCCCATGAAGACCTCCTCTGCTTGGCGCGTCAGCGCATGATGCCCAAACGCTATCGAGGCGACCCCGGTGCCGACCGCACGCACATCCCGCGCCCAGGATGCGTGCGCGGAACGGCCAGCGAGCATCCGGACGAACGCCCGGGAGCGAGGACTACGGTCGTCGCATGACTGCTTATGATCTGATCGTGATCGGCGCCGGCGCGGTCGGCGAGAACGTGGCCGACTACGCCAAGCGCAAGGGCCTCTCGGTGGCCCTCGTCGAGGCCGAGCTCGTCGGCGGCGAATGCTCGTACTGGGCGTGCATGCCCTCGAAGGCGCTGCTGCGCTCCACCGCGGTCGTGCGGGCGGCGCGCGCGGTCGACGGGGCCGCCCAGGCGGTCACCGGCGCTGTGGACGTCGCGGCCGTGCTGCGCCGCCGGGACTCCTTCACGAGCGGATGGGACGACTCCGGCCAGGCCGACTGGGTCGCCGGCGCGGGCATCGACCTCATCCGCGGACACGCCACCATCACGGGAGTGCGGGAGGTCACCGTCGACGGCGTCGTGCACACCGCGAACCACGCCGTGGTCGCCGCGACCGGATCGTCGGCCCTGCTGCCCGACATCCCGGGTCTGGCCGAGGCTCGCCCCTGGACGAGCCGGGAGGCGACGAGCGCTCAGAGCGTCCCGCAGAGCCTCGTGGTCATCGGCGGCGGCGTCGTCGCCACCGAGATGGCGACCGCCTACCAGGGTCTGGGCTCCGTCGTGACGCTCGTCGCGCGGAGCGGTCTGCTCGGCGGTCAGGAGCCCTTCGCCGGGGAGCTCGTCGGGGACGGACTCCGCGAGCTCGGTGTGGACGTCCGCGTGGGGGTCTCCCCCGTCTCCGTCCTCCGCACCGAGCACGACACCGTCGAGGTGACCCTCGACGACGGGAGCACCGTGATCGCCGACGAGGTGCTCGTGGCCACCGGCCGGGTGCCCCGCACCTCGGACCTCGGACTCGAGAGCATCGGCATCGAGCCCGGCGACTGGCTGCAGGTCGACGACACCCTGCTCGTGCACGGCACCGACTGGCTGTACGGCGTGGGCGACGTCAACCACCGGGCCCTGCTCACCCATCAGGGCAAGTACCAGGCCCGAGCCGCCGGCGAGGTCATCGCGGCGCGGGCCCAGGGGACCGAGCTCTCGACCGCCCCCTGGGGAACCCACGTCGCCACGGCGGACGACGCCGCCGTGCCGCAGGTCACCTTCACCGACCCCGAGGTGGCGAGCGTGGGTCTCACGGCCGAGGCCGCCACGCAGCGCGGCATCGACGTGCGCGTCGTCGACTACGACCTCGCGTCGGTCGCCGGCTCCGCGCTGCACTCGGACTCGTACAAGGGCCACGCGCGACTCGTCGTCGACGAGGGTCGGAAGGTCGTCGTCGGCGCCACCTTCGTCGGACCGGAGGTCAGCGACCTCCTGCACGCCGCCACGATCGCCGTCGTCGGCGAGGTCCCGATCGATCGGCTGTGGCACGCCGTGCCGTCGTACCCGACGGTCAGCGAGGTCTGGCTGCGCCTGCTGGACAGCTACGGGCGCCCGTGACGGGCCTGCTGCTCGACTCCCCCGTCTCGCGCCTCGGCTGCGCCGTCGCCACCCTCGTCGGCCTCGCCGTCGGCGTCCCGCTCAGCACGGGGCGGATCCGGGTGGTCGGCGACCTCATCGTCTGCCGGGGTCTCCCCCGGTGGGCGTTCCGCCGCGGCGGCACCTGCGTGGGCCGGGTCTACCTGACCCGGTACAACGACGGCCCCCGGGTGCTGCGACACGAGGCCGTCCACGTCACGCAGTGGCGGCGATACGGCATGCTGATGCCCCTGATGTACTTCCTGGCCGGCAGCGACCCGCTGACGAACAGGTTCGAGATCGAGGCCGGCCTCGAGGAAGGCGGTTACCGATGACCCGCACCGTGATCATCACCGGAGCGAGCAGCGGCATCGGCCGCGAGGCCGCGAAGGCGCTGTCGAAGGGGGGCGCCGAGCTCGCGATCGTCGGTCGCAACCCCGAGCGCACCCGCGCCGTCGCGGACGAGGTCGGCGGGAGCGCCTTCATCGCGGACTTCGACCGGCTGGACGACGTCCGCGGACTCGCGGAGCGCCTCCTCGACCGCTATCCCCGGATCGACGTCCTCGCCAACAACGCCGGCGGGCTCGTCAATCCGCGCGGCGTCACCGCCGACGGCCACGAGCGCATCCTCCAGTCGAACCACCTCGCGCCGTTCCTCCTGACCCGACTGCTGCTGCCGCGACTGATCGAGAGCGAGGCGCGCGTCGTGTCGACCGCGAGCGTCGCCAACCTGTTCGGCCGCGTGCGTCTCGACGACCTCGACTGGGCGAAGCGGCCGTGGCTCGGCGGCTGGCGCCAGTACGGCACGAGCAAGATCGAGACGATCCTGTTCATCCGCGAGCTGGCGAAGCGCACGGGGCTCGAGGCCTTCTCGTTCCACCCCGGGATCGTCAAGACGAACTTCGGCGCCGACTCGTCCATGTGGCGCATGGCCAACGTGCTGACGAACGGGCACTACGGCATCTCGGCCGCCGCCGGAGCGCTGCCGCTCATCCAGCTGGCGGGGCCGAGCACGATCGGCGTGCCGAGCGGCACCTACTTCGACCAGCTGAAACCGGACGGCCTCGTGCTGCCCCAGGCCAAGGACGCCTCCCTGGCCGCCGCCCTCTGGGAGCGCAGCTCCGAGCTCGTCGGGCTGCCCTCGGAGGTCTGAGCCGCTACATCTCGGCGCGGCCGAGCCGCCAGTAGCCCATGAAGGCGACGTGGCGGCGGTCGACGCCGACCTCGGCGACCAGGAACCGGCGCAGGGTCTTGATGGCGGCGGCCTCGCCGGCGAGCCAGGCGTACAGCTCGCCGTCGAGGGCCTCGCCGTGGCGGGCCTCTCCTTGGGGGACGTCCCAGAGGATGTCGTGGTCGACGTCCACCTCGGAGACCTCGACGCCGCGGTGCCACGCGGTGACGTACCGGGCCGTCCAGCCGCGGACGGCCTCGACGAGTCGCGCGCCGTGCCCTTCGTCGGACCCGTCTCGTGCGAGCCAGTGGACGGAGACCCCGGGAGGCGCGGTGAGCTCGAGCACGTCCGCCGACGTCGGCACCTCGAGGAACACGCAGCCCCGGGCGTCGGCGGGCAGGCTCTCGACGATGGAGGACACGGCGGGCACGGCGGTCTCGTCGCCGGCGATGAGCACCGAGGAGGCGCCCCGCGGGTTCCATTCGACGCCGCTGCCGGTCACGCCGCTGGTGGCGTCGGGGCCCACGAGCATGGCGTCGTCGCCGACCCGGACGGCCGCGAGCCAGGCGGCGGCGGGCCCGCCGTCGGCGTGCACGACGAAGTCGACGTCGACCTCGCGGAGCTCCGGTCGGACGGCTCGTGCGGTGTACGTGCGGAAGGGGTTGCGGGCATGGTCGGGCAGGGCGCGCCACTCGCCCCACCAGTCTCCGGACGGGAACGTGTCGAAGCCCGTGGACTCGAGCGGGAGGACCACCTTGATGCGCTGGTCGAGCCCGTCGGCCCCGAAGTCGCCGAGTTCGGGACCGCCGAACGTCACGCGGGTGAACGACGGCGAGAGACGCTGGACCCTCTCGACCCTGGCCCGGTACGGGCGGTGGGCGGGTTTCACGACGGACCCGGGCGAGGCCTCGGCTACGGAAGTAAGCACACCCTAAGTATGGCAGTCCTAACCTGACGGTCAAGAAGAGGTGCCTGGACGTCGAGACAGCTGCTCGGACGGTCGGAGACCAGCGTCCCCGCCGGCCGACGGCGGATCAGAGCGCCGCGGCCCCGTCGACCGTCTGGAAGACGCGGTGCAGATCATGCCGGAGGTCGTAGGCGAACGACGGCGGCCCGGCGATCCAGATGACGTGCTCGCCGGCGACCAGCGAGTCGGTGTCGACGTACATCTCGGCGAGCCACGCGCGGACGGCCCGCTCGAGCGCGTCGCCGGGCTCGCAGGAACGCCCCGACCCGGGTGCACCGGATCGGCGATCGCGCGCCAGCCAGGCGACGGCCACCCGGCCCGGTGCGGCGAGAGGCACGATCTGGCTGCTGTCGTCGACCTCGACGAAGACCTGCCCGCGCGCGCAGAGGGGCAGCGCGGCCAGCATGCCGCGCAGCTGGTCGAGGGAGGAGGCGTCGCCGGCGAACAGCACGCGGGTGGCGTCGTGCTGGAGGGGCGGGTCGCGGTATTCGAGGAACATGTCCTCGTCAGTATAGGTAAGCCTCACCTATCCCGACACACGTCCGCCCGATTCGCAGCCGGGTGGTAGGTTCTGACCGTCCACGGATCCGGCAGCGACCCGTGGCGAGGGGCCGCGCCGTGTCCGACAGCACCACGGTGGCGGATCGTGACGACCGGACCGACAGCGACCGGAGATCCCCCGCAGCAGAGCCGAGACCACCTCGGCATCCTTCGCCGAGGCGCCGACGCCCCGGCCCACCCCGGAAGGCCCCTCCGCGTGCGCACCCTGCCCCTCCTCGCCGCCGTCACCGCTCTCGTCCTCGTCACGGCCGGCTGCACGTCGTCGCCCGACCCGACGGGCGCCCCCGACGACGACGCCACCGTCACCGTCGGCCTCGTCCTCGAGCCCACCGACCTCGACATCCGCCGGACGGCCGGCATCGCGCTCGATCAGGTGCTGATCGACAACGTCTACCAGGGCCTCGTCGGGCGCACCCAGGACAACGAGATCGTCGACGTCCTGGCGTCCAGCCACGAGGTCAGCGACGACGGCCTGACCTACACCTTCACCCTCGCCGAGGGCGTGACCTTCCACGACGGGGCCGCGCTGACCGCGGAGGACGTCGTCTGGTCGCTGCAGCAGGTCGCCGACGACGACAGCCTGGCCAACCACGGCGATCTCGCGGCGGTGGACGCCGTCACCGCGCCCGACGAGTCGACCGTGGTGATCACGCTGTCCCGACCGGACTCGGCGCTGCTGTTCTCGCTGACGGGGCGAGCCGGCCTCGTGCTCGAGCAGCAGGCCGACAACGACCTCTCGACCACGGCGAACGGCACAGGGCCCTTCACCCTCGAGGGGTGGACCCAGGGCGACAACCTGCGGCTGAGCCGCAACGACGACTACTGGGGCACGCCCGCGGCCGTCGGCGGGGTCGTCTTCCGGTACATCCCCGACCCGTCCGCCCGCATCAACGCCTCGCTGTCCGGCGACATCGACGTGCAGACCGCGGTCGACGCGACGCTCCGCAGTCAGCTCGACGGCGTCGACGGGCTGACCGTCAGCGAGGGCCGCACCACCGACAAGTACACCCTCGCCTTCAACAACGCGGTCGAGCCCTTCACCGATCCCCGCGTGCGCAAGGCGATCCGCCTCGCCGTCGACAACGACGCGCTGATCGCCGCCACCGGCGGCTCCGCGGTCGACCAGGGCGGGCCGATCCCCGAGCTCGACCCGGGCTACCGCGATCTGACCGACGTCGACGCGTACGACCCCGACGCCGCCCGCGCGCTCCTCGAGGAGTCCGGTCAGGGCGATCTCGACCTCACCCTCGAGTACGCGAACGTCTACCCGGCCGCCATCGGCGATGTGCTGACGACGCAGCTCAAGGCCGTCGGCATCACCCTCACCGTCGAGCAGGTCGACTTCTCGACCTGGCTGAGCGACGTCTTCGTCGCCCCGTCCGACGGCTCGCCGCGCGACTTCCAGCTGAGCATGGTCAACCACGCCGAGACCCACGACTTCGGCAACTGGGCCGATCCGGACTACTACTTCGGCTACGACTCCCCCGCGGTGCAGGGCCTCTACGCCGAGTCCCTCGCCGCCACGGACCCGGCCGACGCCGACGAGGCCCTCGCCGAGGCCGCGGCGATCGTCGCCGACGACGCGCCGGCCGAGTGGCTGTACACCACGACGACGCTCACGGCCATCCGAGACGGCATCACCGGGTTCCCGACCTCGTCGACGACGACACGGCTCGATCTCTCGTCGCTGGCCGCCACCGAGTGATCAGGTTCACGGCCGGGCGTCTGGTCCTCTTCGCCGTCGGTCTGCTCGTCGCGAGCGCTCTGATCTTCGCGACGCTGCGCCTCCTGCCCGGCGACGTCGCCCAGGTGATCGCCGGCACGACGGGCTCGCCCGCCCAGGTCGCCGCACTCCGGGCCGAGCTCGGACTCGACCGGCCGTTCCTCGCGCAGTACCTCGACTGGGTGGGAGGGCTGCTGAGGCTCGACCTCGGCCGGTCGCTCGTGACCGGGACCCCGGTCGCGGACGAGATCGCCGACAAGCTGGCCGTCACGCTGCCGCTCGCCGGGCTCTCGCTCGCCGTCGGCCTCGTCGTGGGCGTCCCTCTCGGCGTGCTCGCGGCGCTCCGCCGACGGCGCCCGCTCGGCACGGCGGCATCGATCGGCGGTCAGATCCTCGCCGCCGTGCCGGCCGTCTGGGCGGGCATGCTGCTGATCGCCCTGTTCGCCGTCACCCTGGGCTGGCTGCCGACGCAGGGCTTCCCCCTCGACGGGTGGTCCGATCCGGCGGCCGCCCTGAGGGCGCTCGTCCTGCCCGCGGTGACCATCGGTCTCGTCGAGGGCGCCGTGCTGCTCCGCTTCACCCGATCCGCCGCGCTCGGAGCGCTCGACGCGGACTACGTCCGGGCCGCCGCCGCCAAGGGCATGACGCGCGACCGGGCCCTCGTGCGCCACGGCCTGCCGAACGTCATGCTGAGCGTCGTGAGCGTGCTCGGAATCCAGGCCGCCGGTCTCGTCGTCGGCGCGGTGCTCGTGGAGCAGCTCTTCAGCCTGCCCGGCGTCGGTCGCATGCTCGTCGCCGACGTCGGTCGCCGAGACCTGACGAAGGTGCAGGGAGAGCTCATGACCCTGACCGCGATCGTCCTCGCCGTCGGCTTCGTCGTGGACGTCGTGCACCGCGCCGTCGACCCGAGAGCACGGGAGCGGGGCGAATGAGGCGCGGGTCGTGGATCCGGGCCCTGGTGTCCGGGCCGGCCGGCGCCTTCGGCGCGGGGTGGCTCGTGCTCGTCGCGGCGGCCGCCGTCGTCGCCCCGTTCTGGACGCCGTTCGATCCCTTCGCCACCGACCCCTACGGAGCCTGGGCTCCGCCGTCGACCATGCACCTCCTCGGGACCGACTCCGTGGGTCGCGACATCTTCAGCTACGTGGCCCGAGGGGCCACCACGACCGCCGTGGTGGCGGTCGCCTCGGGCGCCGTCGCCCTCGTGGTCGGCGTCGCCCTCGCAGCGCTCGGATCGCTGACCGCGCGTTGGGTTCGGGACTCCGTGTCGGTGCTCATCGACGTCCTCGTCGCGTTCCCGACGATCCTGATCGCCATGGCCCTGGCCGCCGCCTTCGGCGGGTCGCTGGCCGTGGTCGTCGTCGCCGCCGGCACCGGCTACGGGGTCAACATCGCCCGGGTGTCCCGGGCCGAGATCCGCCGGGTCGGCCGGGAGGACTACGTGCTCGCCGCCCGCGCGGCCGGCGTGGGGCCGCTCGGCGTGGTGGCGCGGCACGTGCTGCCGAACGTGGCGCCCCTCTTCGCCGTCCAGGTCTCGCTCGCGATGGCCACGTCGATCCTCGCCGAGGCCGGACTGTCGTTCCTCGGGTACGGGGCGTCCGCCGAGACCGCCTCGTGGGGCCGACTGCTCAGCGACCTGCAGAAGTTCATCGGCGTCCACCCCGGGACGATCGTGTGGCCCGGCGCCGCCATCACGCTCACCGTGCTGGCGCTCAACCTGCTCGGCGACGCCGTCCGCGACGCCGGGGACCCGCGCCTGCGCCGGCGCGCACCCTCCGCCGCCCCGGACCCCGCCGATGCGCCGGGGGTGGTCTCGTGAGCCTCGAGATCAGTGATCTCAGCATCGAGCTCGCCGGACGGACCGTCGTCGACGGCGTCTCCCTCTCGGTGGGACCGCAGGAGCGCGTGGGGCTCATCGGGGAGTCCGGATCGGGCAAGTCGCTGACGCTGCTCGCCGTGCTGGGGCTGCTGCCCGACGACGCCGTCGTCCGAGGCGGCATCTCGTTCGACGGCCGCGAGCTCGTCGGGCTGCCCGACCGCGACCACGCCCCCCTCCGAGGAGCCGGGATCGGCGTCGTGTTCCAGGACCCGACGACGTCGCTCGACCCCGTCCGCACCATCGGCCGTCAGATCGCCGAACCCCTTCGACTGCACGAGGGGGTCGGACGTCGCGAGGCCCGTCGCCGTGCCGTCGACGCGGCCGCCGAGGTCGGTCTGCCCGACCCCGAGCGCATCGTCGACCGCTACCCGCACCAGCTGTCGGGGGGTCAACGTCAGCGCGTGGTCATCGCGACGGCCCTCATCGCCCGCCCGCGCCTCCTGCTCGCCGACGAGCCCACCACGGCCCTCGACGTCTCGACCCAGGCCGAGGTGCTCGACCTCTTCGCCCGTCTCGTCGACGAGCGCGGCGCGTCGCTGCTGTTCGTCACCCACGACCTCGCCGTCCTGCGTCGAGCCGTCGACCGGGCCGCGGTGCTCGCCGACGGCCGCGTCGTCGAGGAGGCGTCCGTCGACGACCTCGTGCACCGCCCGCGCCACGCCGTCACCCGGGGGCTGGTCGAGGCGACGAGGGCGACCACCTGGAGGGCGCGATGAGCGACGACGAACCGACCCGCGCCTCCTCGGCCCCCCTGCTGAGCGGACGCGGCCTCAGCCGGACGTATCGCCTGCCCCGGTCGTCGCCGTTCCAGCCGGGCCCGGTCAGGCACGCGCTGGTCGGCGCCGACCTCGACGTCGGCCACGGCGAGAGCGTCGCCCTGATCGGCGAGTCGGGCAGCGGGAAGAGCACCCTGGTCAAGACCCTGCTCGCCCTCGACACGCCGACGGAGGGCACGGTCCGCTTCGACGGACGCCCGGTGCGACCCGGCCGGGCGTCGGCGCTGCGCTGGTTCCGCCGCGACACCGGCGTCGTGCTGCAGGACCCCTACAGCTCGCTCGATCCGCGGATGCGCGTGCGCGACACCGTCGCCGAGCCGCTGCGGGCCCTCTCGATCGCGGGCGACCGGCGGGCCCGGGTCGACGAGGTGCTCGACCGGGTGGGTCTGACCCGGCACCACGCCGACGGCTACCCGCACGAGCTCAGCGGCGGGCAGCGCCAGCGCGTCGCCATCGCCCGCGCGATCGTCCACCGACCCCGCCTGCTCGTCGGCGACGAGCCGATGAGCGCGCTCGACGTCACGGTCCGAGCCCAGATCCTGCAGCTGCTGCGCGAGCTGCGCGACGACCTCGGGCTGTCGCTGCTCACGGTCTCGCACGACATCGGTCTCGTGCAGCATCTCGCCGACCGGGTCGCCGTGCTGCACGAGGGGCGGATCGTCGAGCAGGGGACGGTCGACGCGGTGCTGCGCCACCCCGGGCACCCCTACACCCGCGCGCTCGTGGCCGCGGTGCCGACGCTCGACTGATCCGCCGACCCTCGACCGACCCGCCATCGGGCGCCCGTCGCGCCTCGCGGGTCACCAGAGCGGCGGGTGCCTCCGCTGCCATCTCAGGCGCCGCTCGAGCTGCGCCCCCACGGCCAGGAGGACGTCCTCGCGACCGGGCCTGCCGATCAGCTGCACGCCGGCCGGCGATCCGTCGACCTCGCCGACCGGCAGGGTGATCGCGGGCAGCCCGGCGACGTTGACGAACGAGGTGAAGGGCGAGTAGAGGCACTGCTGCTCGAAGTTGCGCTCGGCGTCGTCGGCGTCGTACCAGCCGATCGGGCGGGCCGTCAGGGCGAGCGTCGGGGTCAGGACGACGTCGAAGGGGGCGAACCGGTCGATCACGGTCCGCTCGAACGCCGTCAGCCCCGCGAGGGCGGCGCCGAGCTCGCGAGCCGGGACTCCGCGGCCCCGCTCGACGAGCCACCGGGTGATGGGCTCGAGACGGGCGAGCTGCTCGTCGGTCTCGGCGGGGATCCCCGCGGCGCCGGCCTGCCAGAGGGTGCGGAAGAGCGCCGGGTAGTCCGACGCAGGCATCGTCGTCTCGTCCACGCCGTGCCCGAGATCGGCCAGCAGGTCGGCCGTGAAGCGGACGACGCCGAGGAGGCGCGGGTCGACCCAGACGTCGAACACGTCGTCCCAGGGGCTGGTCGTCATCACGGCGACCTGGAAGCGTCCGGCCCCGCGGAGGGCCGTGCCGAGGTAGGCGCCGTCGGGCGACGGCGGCGCCCAGAGCGCGTGCCCGTGCCGCGGCGGCCGTCCGTCGGGCGAGACCATCGCGTCGAGCAGCAGGGCGGCGTCGGCGACGGTGCGCGCCAGCGGCCCCCCGACGGCGAGCCCGCCGAGGCTCGCGAGTCCCGACTGCGAGGGCACGCGTCCCCGCGACGGCTTCACCCCCACCAGTCCGGTCGCGGCGGCCGGGATCCGGATGCTGCCGCCCCCGTCCGACCCGGGGGCGAAGGGCAGCATGCCCGCGGCGACCGCGGCCGCGGCCCCTCCGCTCGAGCCGCCTGCGCCGGTGTCGAGTCGCCAGGGGTTGCGCGTCGGCGGGCCGATGAGGGTCTCGGTGTACGCGGTCAGCCCGTACTCGGGGGTCGCCGTCTTGCCGAGGCTCACGCCGCCGGCCTCGTCGAGGGCCGCGACGATCTCGGACGACGTCTCGGGCACCCGGCCGTCGGCCAGGCGCGAACCGGACCGGGTCGGCACGCCCGCCCGATCGCCGAGGTCCTTGTCGGCGAGCGGCAGCCCCCACAGCGGCGCCGTCGTCCGACCCGCACGGGTCAGCTCGTCGGCACGGTCGCGGGCACGGTCGGCGGTGACCGTCACGAAGGCGCCGACCTCTCCGTCGAGGCGCTCGATGCGGTCCAGGTAGTGGTCGGTCAGCTCGCGAGGGGAGAGCTCTCCGCGATGCAGGAGATTCCATTGCTCGTGGGCGCTGAGGTCGTGGAGTTCGGGCACCCGTCGAGCGTAGGCCCGCCCGTCAGCGCGCGCTGCGGCCGCGTCGCCTCTTGAGCGACTTCTGCATCGTGATGGTGCCGAGCCAGCGGCCGAACTTGAAGCCCACGCGGCCCATCCGGCCCACCTCGACGAACCCGAGCCGGGCGTGGAGGGCGACCGACGCCTCGGCGTTCTTGTCGGCGATGACGGCGACCATCTCTCGGATCCCGGCCTCGCGGCAGGCCTCCACGAGCGCCTCGAGCAGACCTGCCCCGAGGCCCTTTCCCGTCGAGGCGGCGCGCAGGTAGATGGACGTCTCGACCGTGTACCGGTAGGCCGCCTTGCCGCCCCAGGGCGAGGCGAGGGCGTACCCGAGCACTTCGCCGCTCGGATTCACGGCCACGAGGAACGGCATCCCGAGCGACGAGACGAACGCGAGCTTGCGGCGCCATTCGGCGAGGGTCATGGCGTCCTCGTCGAAGGTCACGGACGAGTTGGCGACGTAGTGGTTGTAGATCTCGCGCACGTAGGGCAGGTCGGCGGCCACGGCGGCACGGACCTCGAAGCGGAACGGCGGCTCGACGGGGGCGGGCGGGCGCAGGGCGCGCGGCAGCTGCCGACGGGTCTGGTATTCCTCTTCGAGCACGCAGCCACTCTGCCACGACGGCGGGAGGCGCGGCGAGGGCGGGAGGGGGCGGCGCGCGTCAGAGGGGCGGGAGCGCCCAGTCGACGGGGTCGCCGCCCTGCTCGACCAGCAGTGCGTCGGCACGGCTGAACGGCTTCGAGCCGAAGAAGCCCCGGGACGCCGACAACGGGCTCGGGTGCGCCGACTCGATGGTGGGGACGTCTCCGAGCATCGGCTTGAGGGCCGCGGCGTCACGACCCCACAGGATGGCGACGAGGGGTCCGCCGCGTGCCGCGAGCACCTCGATGGCGCGCTGGGTCACGGGCTCCCAGCCCTTGCCGCGATGCGACGCCGTCTCACCGGGACGCACGGTGAGCACCCGGTTGAGCAGCATGACGCCGTGGTCGGACCACGACGTCAGATCGCCGTGCTCGGCCGGGGGCACGCCGAGGTCGTCGTGCAGCTCGCGATAGACGTTGACGAGGCTCCGCGGCAGGGGTCGAACGCTGCGCTCGACCGAGAACGACAGCCCGACGGCGTGACCGGGGGTCGGATAGGGATCCTGGCCGACGATGAGCACGCGCACGCTCGCCAGGGGCGCGCGGAAGGCGCGCAGCACGTTCTCGCCGGCGGGCAGGTACCCCCGCCCCGCGCGCACCTCCGCGCGCAGGTACTCGCCCATGTCGGCGATGCGGTCGGCGACCGGTTCGAGGGCCTCGGCCCAGCCGGGGTCGATCTGCTCGGCGAGCGGACGACGCGACGCGCCCTCGGGCGCGGACCCGGCGTCCGGCGTCACGCAGGACCCAGCGTGCCGACCGAGACGCCGATGATCCCGCCGCCGTCGTCGACCTGCGGCTCGACCCGCCAGACGCTCCCGGTGCCGAGCACCGTCAACGCGCCGTCGCCGACCACGAGGGCCGTGTTCTCGTCGATCGCCACCCCTCCGGCGACGAGTCCCGCCTCGGTCGCGGCGATCAGGCGGGTGAGGGTCCCCCACTGCGCGGCGTGGACGTCGACGGCGATGTCGACCAGGCCGAGTCCGCCGCTGAGGGTGACCTCGTCGAGGTCCTCCGCCGCGTCCTCCGGGCAGACCGGGACGTCGCCGATGAGCCAGCCGCCGAGGAGGGCGCGGTCGGCGGCGATCATGGCTCCGGCGGAGAAGCCGAGGTACGGCAGACCGTCGGCCACGAGCAGCCGGACCTGATCCACGAGCGGGATGACGGCCTCGAGGTACGCCGGCGTCAGCCCCCCGGCCACGACGAGCCCGTCGACGTCGCTCAGCACGCGGGTGTCGAAGACCTCCCCCGCCTCGACGATGCTGGTGACGACCTCGCAGCGCCCGCCCGAGGCGAGCATCGACGGGTACCCGGTGCGGAACCCGGCCGACGGCGAGTCGTCGGCGACGACGATCAGGAGGGCGATGCGCGGCACGGCGCGCCCGACCGCTCCGCCCCGCACGGCCGCCTCGGCGACGAACAGGTCGTACAGGTCGGGGGTGTCGGGCGACCAGCCGCCGCCGACGAGGTGGATGCTCATGCCCCGACCGCCGTCGCGTGGTCGCGGGTCACCGGCGGGAGGGCGCTCCAGGGGAAGGTGATCCAGCGGGAGGTGCGCTTCCAGACGAAGTCGGGCTCGAGCACCGTGCGCGGCTTGCTGTAGAGGCAGACCGTGCGGACGTCGGCGGCGATCCCGCCGAGGAGGTCGCGGACGAGCACGAGCGTGCGCCCCGAGTCCGAGACGTCGTCGACGATCAGCACCCGCTTGCCCTCGAGCGAGGGCGCGTCGAGGGTCGGGGGCAGCAGCACCGGCTCGGGCAGACGCTCGTCGACGCCGGTGTAGAACTCGACGTTGATCGACCCGCACATCTTCGTGTCGAGGGCGTAGGCGACGGCCCCCGCCAGCACGAGCCCGCCCCGGGCCACGGCGACGATCACGTCGGGGGTGAAGTCGGCCGCGACGACGTCGCTCGCCAGGTGGCGCGCCGCCTCGCCGAACTCCAGCCAGCCCAGCACCTCACGCTCGGGGGCACCGGTCTCGACCGACCCGTCGGACTGCGCCGGCGGGGCCTCGGGCGGTGCTGCGGCGGTGTCGGTCGAGTCGTCGGGTGAGGAAACCATGCCAGCAACCGTAGTGCGCCCACGGGCCCCGGCGCGAAGGCGGACCCGTCAGGGTCCGACCCAGCGACCCCCGGGAGGCGCGAAGACGGTGTCGACGCCGTCGGACCACAGGAGGGAGTCCGGTTCGCGGTCGGCCACCCCGGGCAGTCCGGAGTCGGCGACCAGCTCGTCGTCGAGGTCGACGAGCTCCGCCCGTCGCAGCGGCCAGGCCCCGTGCTCGTTCGGCCAGAAGCGCGTCGTGCCGCCGCGTCCGACGTGCATGCCCCACCGGGCCGTCAGGAAGTCGGCGAGCGGGTCGCCGACCACGGCCTCGTCGGTCGGCCGCACCTGCAGACGCGTGCTCGGTCGGGGGCCGGGACCGTGCCGACGCGAGGCGTACTCGACGACGTCCCCGCGCCTCCTGCGGGTCATCGAGGCCCACCGGTACGGCAGCCCGAGACCGGCGTTCGCGGCGAGCACCGGCAGGAGGCGCGCGGCCTCGAGCGTCCGGAAGACGACCCCTCGCCTCCCCTGGTCGTCGACGGAGTAGAGCCGCACGTTCGTCTCGAGGAACGTGCCGAGGACGGGGACCGGGGGCAGCGGACCGAACGCGCTGCGCGAGAGCTCGAACGGGATCAGACCGACCCAGGCCGACCCGTCGAAGACGTCGGGGCGGGTGCCCCGGGGCAGCAGCGGTGCGACCCGCTCCGGCTCGACCCTCCAGTGCGCGAACGCCAGACCGCCCCAGTGCTGCCGGATGAACGGCCGGCGGGACAGCGCCGGGGCGACGTCGGAGACGGGATCGGGTTCACGGGTCATCGCCTCACCCTACGGGCGCGGCGGCCGGTGGGTAGGGTCGGGGTCGACCCGAGAGGAGCAGTCTCCGGTGCCGACCGATCCGACCGACCCGACCGTCCGCCTCGCGGACCCGACGCCCCTCGAGCGAGCCGTCGACGAGGGGTTCCTCATCGTGCGCGCGGCCGCCGTGGTCGCCGTCGCCAACAGCATCATCGTGCGGGCGCTCCAGGAGCGGCTGCCCTTCGACGCCGACGTCGCCACCGCCACGGCCCGCGACGAGCTGGCCCGGCTCGAGCGCGAGCAGCGGGACGGCATCGCCCGGCTCAAGACGCTCCGGCGCCGGACGCACCGCTCGTACGGGCAGTCGAGACACCAGTTCGACTACCGCGTCGACGACATCGACGCCCTGCGCCTGCGCGAGGCCACCCACCGCGAGCTCGCGGGACGGATCGCCCGCAGCGCCGCCGACGACGCCTTCGTCGACGACCTCGTCGCGACCGCCCGATCGCGTGCCTGGGACGACGTGGGCAGCACGGTGGTCGACCGTCTGGGCTGGGCCGCCGCGCCGACGCCCGACTACGACGAGGGTCGCGCCGACCGCCTCCGCGGGCTGGTCGACGAGGATCTCGCAGGGCTGCGAGCGGTCAGGCGTCCTCGCGGCTGACGACGCCGTCGAGCAGCGCGACCGGGTCGTCGACGAACGCCCGGACGGCGCGTTGCACGGCCTCGCGGTCGAACGACGTGTCGTTGTACGAGACCGCGACGTGCAGCACGCCGTCGAGCACCATCAGCTGCGCCGCCACCGTCTCGGGGGCGATCGGATGAACCGCCGACGCCGCCTCGATGGACCGTCCGTCGCGGATCCACGGGATGGACTGGAGCGGACGGTTGAGACCGAGGTTGCTGAGGACGACGCGGGCCCGGGCGTGCGCCGGGGTCGACGCGGGCAGGACCCTCCTCGCCGGACGGACGGACTCCTTGATCGCGCCCGCCATGAGGGCGGCGAGAGGGCGACCCGACGACGTGGTCTGCGCGATGCTGCGATCGACTGCCGTGAGGTCGTCGCCGCCCGTCACCGGGATCCCGGTGACGAAGTTGCCGGTCGTGTCGACGCCCGACGGGAGGTAGCCGCGGACGTCGTAGACCATCTCGCTGTCCGGCGAGAGGCGCAGCCCCTCCGCGGCCAGAGCGGCGCGGAGGGCCACGATGACGCCGGCGCCGAACGAGACCGGCTCGTCCCGTCGTCGGAGCCAGGTGTGGAGCGCCTTGAACGACGCCTTGGAGCCCGCCGCCACGACGACCGAGGTGGAGCCGTTCCAGCCGATCGACGGGCGCTCGACCGGCGCGATGCGGGGCGCGACGGGCGACTCGACCCGGCGGGCCCTCAGGAGGGCGACGACGCGCCCCGGGTGCTTGGCGAAGGTCTCGACGAACGCCGTCCAGAGGGGGCGGCTGATGCCCTCGGCCGTCAGCCACGCGGGGATCTCCCCGCCCCCGGCGACCGCGACGAGCGTGGCCGGCAGGCGCGTGGTGAAGCGCGCGTCCACGACGCCGTGGTCGAGGATCAGGAGCAGGCGGTCCCCCGCGAGCACGACCCGCATGGGCAGACCGGGCTCGATGTGGGCGACGAGGCCCTCGAGGGCCTCGGAGAGCTCCCGGGTGGCGAGCTCGGGCGCCTCGACGACCATCCGCTCGGCGACCTCGCGGAGGCTCTCGGGGGCGTACTCCCATTCACGGCCGTCGACGGCGCGGAGCCCCAGGCGGGCGTCGGGGCCCACGGAGAGGATGCGCCAGACCGCGTCGACCAGCGCCTCGCGGCCGGGCAGGGCGACGGGTCCGAACACGGACAGGATGTGGATCCCCGAGCCGAGCCGGTCGACGGCGCGCATGGGCAGACGGGCGACGCCGCGGCCGGTGGACGCGGCGGTCATCGTGCCCTCTCGGCGACGCTCGACGAGCCGCCCGGGACGCCCTGCGTCTCGCCGGCCGGCACGCGGTGGCCCATGAGCCCCGCGCCACGACGACGCTGACGGAGGTAGAGCAGAGGACCGCGGGCGACGGACACGAGCTCGTGCCGTGCCGTGCGGGCGATCTCGCGATCGAGATCGACGTCGCGCGGAGCCGAGGAGGCGCGGGGCGACTCCGTCCCCTCGCCCATCGGTGCGTCGACGCGGCGTTTCGCGGCGAGCACCCGGATCGCCCCGGGGGCGCGACGCAGTGCCAGTCGGAGGCTCGCGGGGTCGAGCGCGATCTTCGTCAGCCAGGCGCCGAGACCCGTGCCGTAGCCCGTCGCCTGCAGTCGCAGGGCGGCGAGATCCGAGCGGTGACGGTGCCAGACGAGCGCCGACGGCTCGACGACGAGGGCGTGACCGGCCAGCAGGACGCGGGTGAAGACGTCGAGGTCCTCGCCGCCGCCGGTCGGGGTGCCGACGCCGAAGGCGGTGTCGAACCCGCCCAGCAGCACGGCGGGGCGACGCCGGAGCGCGAAGTTGGCACCGGTGCCGAAGGCGCCGACGGAGAAGGGGAACAGCGGAAGGTCGGCCGGCGGCTCGGCGAGCCGGAACACGCGGGTCGAGACGTTGCGGGACCACGAGACGCGGTCGTCGAAGAAGCGCTGCACGGGCGTGCGCAGCTCGCCGCTCGGGACGAGACCCGAGACGCACACGACGTCCTCGCCGTGGGCGAATCCGGCGGCGAGGCCGTGGAGCCACTGGTCGTCGACGATGACGTCGTCGTCCGTGAAGGCGACGATCTCGCCGGTCGCGGCGGCGAGGCCGGCGTTGCGGGCGCTGGAGAGTCCGGGCACCGGCTCCTCGAGGTACCGCACGCGCGGATCGTCGAACTCGGTGCGGACCAGATCGCGGGTCTCGTCGGTCGCCGCGGCGTTGTCGACGACGATGACGTCGAACGAGGGGTAGTCGAGTCGGAGGACGCTCCGCAGCGCACCACGGAGGTGATCGGCGCGGTCCCGCGTGCAGAGCACCACGGTCGCCGTCGGCAGGTGGATCGGTTCGACGGGGGTCAGGGCCTCCGGAAGGGAGGCGACCTCCGACCGCAGCAGGTCCACCGAGACCCGTCCGTCGACGACGGGCGCGTCGACGAAGCCGAGCACGCTCCGACCGCGGCGGACGAGCAGCCGCGCGCCGCGGTGCCCCTCGGGGTCCGTCAGCACGACGTCGCCGAGATCCGGGCGGGCGAGGTCGTCGGCGTCGATGGCGCCGATCCAGAGCGCGCCCTCCCAGGTGGGCGCGCTGGAGCCGGCCATGGGCCGGACGAGGTGGAGATCTGTCATGAGGTGCCGTCCGTCCGGCCGGCCGTGGCCGGCCGCGTCGAGTCGCGGGTGAGGAGCGCTCGGCCGGCGACGGGGTCGACGGGAGCCAGGGAGGCGCGGCGGAGGCTGCCGAGGGCGTAGCCGGCCACGGTGGCCACGACGGCGGTGACGAGCGCGAGGAGACGACCCGCGCCTCCTCGTCCGATCGAGCGCAGCTCGCGGAGGGCCGCGCGCGGGATGTCGCGACGCAGGTAGGCCGACTCGCTCGAGAGGGAGTCCGAGGCGCCCAGCTGCCGGCTGAGAGCCGCCTTCGAGACGCCCTCGTAGAACGAGCGACGACGGAGGTAGGCCCAGGTGACCCGGTTCGCGGTGACGTGGTGCCGCACGTCGGCACGGGGCTCGAGCACGATGCGGGCGGTCGGATCGGCCTGGCGGATGCGGATGCAGAGATCGGTCTCCTCGCCGCCGAGCGGGATCGCGCCGACCCGGCCGGTGTCGAGGTTGAATCCCCCGACGTCGAGGATGCTCTCGCGGCGGAAGGCCATCGAGCAGCCGATCACGTTGCGCACGGCCGAGAGCTCGGTCGGCAGACCCCGGTGGCTGCAGCCGACGATCCAGAGCAGCTCGGGCGGGTAGAGGGTGTTGCCGCCGTCCGGCCACACGGGGGTCGCATGGCCGCCGACGCCGGCCACGCGGGCGTCGGCGAAGGGGCCGAGCAGATGCGTGAGCCAGGCGGGGTCGGCGGAGGCGTCGTCGTCGAGGAACGCGACGACGTCGCCCGCGGCGAGGCGGACCCCCGTGTTGCGCGCGCCCGAGAGCCCCTGGCGGAATTCGTTCGGGGCCACGACCACGTCGACCCACCGCTTCCGCGAGCGGGCGAGCAGCGCATCGTTGTGGTCGATCACGAGCACGACCTCGGGCCCCTCGGGGAGTCCGCGCACGGACTCCACCGAGGCGACGAGATCGTCCCAGCGGTCTTCGGTGTACGCGCAGACGATGACGGAGACCGTCGTCGACCGCAGGGTCACGCGACGTCCTGGCGGGCTCCGAGTCGGGCGTCCCCACGGGCGCCGTCGATGACCGCGAAGACGGGTGCCGGCTCGTCGGTGGCCTGGGCCGCCGTCAGAGCGGACTCGCGGATGCGGCGCATGCGGGCCGCGCCGGACGGGCGACGACGACGCTCCTCGAGGATCACGCGCAGCACGCGGAAGCCGTCGGAGATCGCGTTCAGGTTGCTCGTGCCGTGGATGCGGAGCTTCTCGACGCTCGGGACCTCGACGATGTCGTAGCCGAGAGCGGCGATGCGGCAGTTGAGGATCGTCTCGATCTCGAAGCCGTCGCCGTTGTGCATCTGACCGTCGGCGCGGGGCGCGAGATCGGAGGGCAGCAGCTCGAGGCTCGGCACGATGCGGGCCCAGAAGGCGTTGTAGCCGTAGCAGAGGTCGGTGTACTTCGTGCCGAGGAGCAGGTTGGTGAGGGCGTTGAGGCCCCAGTTGCCGAGGGCGCGGAATCGCGTGATGTCCTCGCTGCCGCCGCCGTGGACGAAGCGGCTGCCCTTGGCGACGTCGGCGCCCGAGGTGAGCGCCTCGACGAAGCGGGGGATCTCGGCCGGGTCGGCGGAGCCGTCGGCGTCGAACATGACGATGATGTCGCCGGTCGCGGCCTCGAAGCCGCAGGCCAGGGCGTTGCCCTTGCCCTTGCGGCTCTGGCGGACGACCTTGATGTCGGGCATGACGCGCTGAGCGGTCGCGATGGTGTCGTCGACCGAGTTGCCGTCGACGAGGATGACCTCGTGGACGGACGGGAGCATCGGGAGGACGATCTCGAGGTTGCGGGCTTCGTTCCGGGCGGGGACGACGATCGAGATACGGGGAGCGGCGCCGTTTTCGGGCGTGGGGAACACCTGGTTCATGGGGTCCTTGCAGGGGTAAGCGAACTGGCAAAGGGGATGGTGCGAGAGAGGCCCTGTCACCGGCGGAGTTTCGGGTTCACGCCAGGGGGCTGGGCTCGGTCGTCCAATTTCGGGTTGAACGACGTCGCCGTCGGGTGAGTGCAAACTTACGCGTCATCCGGCGGAGCGCAAGTACCGATCGGGCGGCCGTGTCGCGCAACGATCACCCGAGCGCCGGGAACGGCCCGGGCCTCACCCGGTCCCCCTCGTCGGAGCGCCCGCCGGAGGGGCCCGGTCGCCCGTGTCCCCCGAAGAGCGGCCCTGGCCGGGGGACATCGGACCCCTCAGCCGGCTCTTCGGTACAGTCGACGAGACCTCGAGGCGCCGTCGCACGACAGCCCCTCGGACCGAGCTCGGGAGGGCAGCCATGGGGCGCAGCGTCACGGAGGACAGCACGCTCTGCGTCTGCGGCCACACCCGCGAGGCCCACGAGCATTACCGCCGTGGGAGCGACTGCTCCCTCTGCGGAGCCGCCGCGTGCCGGCGCTTCCGAGTCGATCGGACGCCGCCCGCCCGGCCGTCCTCCGCTCCGGGCTTGTCCCCCGAAAAAAACTGACTGGTACTCACTTACCGGCCGATCGGTCCCCCAGAGGGAGGACATGCCGGTCGAGGACGACCCCCGTCCGGGGGTCGCATCACCCCCGGACGGGGGTGCTCCTCACGGCGGCGCCGCCGGCTCTGCCCCCTCTTCTGGGGCGGGCGGGTGACCCGCCGGATGGTCCGCGAATCACCCGTCCGGCGAGTCGGCCGCCGGGAGCGGCCGGCGCTCAGCGCGTCTCGAGCACTCCCTTGGCGACCTTGTGGGGCGCGGCCTGGGCCACGGGCTTGACCGTGACGAGATCGAGGTTGACGTGCGGCGGCAGCTCGACCGCATGGACGATGGCCTCCGCCACGTCGTCGGCGACGAGCGGCCCCTCGACGTCGCGGTAGACCGCGTCGGCCCGATCCTGATCGCCCGCGAAGCGGTTCACGGAGAACTCCTCCGTGTGCACCATGCCGGGGGCGATCTCCACGACCCGGATCGGCTCACCGGACAGCTCGAGGCGCAGCACGGCCACCAGGGCGTGCTCCGCGAACTTCGAGGCGTTGTATCCGCCGCCGTTCTCGTAGGCGACATGACCGGCGATCGAGGTCACCGTGACGATGTCCGCGCCTCCCGGTCCCCCTCCGGCCCTCGCGTGGTCCGCGCCGCGACGGAGCGACGGCAGGAGCGCCGACACCGCGCGCTTCGTGCCGAGCACGTTGACGTCGAACATGCGCTGCCAGTCCTCGATCGAGCCCGCCTCGACGCTGTCCAGGCCGAAGGCGCCGCCCGCGTTGTTCACCAGCGCGTCGAGCACCCCGGTCGACTCGACGTGCTCGCGGAGCGCGGCGACGTCGGCGTCCACCGTGACGTCGGCCCGGAACCAGGTCGCCCCGGTCTCGGCGGCGAGCTCGCGGAGGCGGTCCTCCCGTCGGGCGACGGCGATCACGTCCCAGCCCCGCCGGCGGAACAGACGGACCGTCGCCGCCCCGATCCCCGAGCTGGCCCCTGTCACCACGACACGCTTCGTCATCCACTGCTCCTCGTCGTCGAGTCGGCGCCCGCCGACCGGCCGCCGGTCGTCCCGGCACCCCGTCGACGCTAGCGCGCCCGGTTACGCCGCGTGTCCGTCGCGTGGACAGCCCCACGGCCCTTCCGTAGCGTTGCCGCATCGCAGTCCGGCCGATCGGCCGCCGCAGACCCCGACCGCAGGAGCACAGCATGAGCGACGACACGTCCGCCTGGAAGTTCGAGACCCGGCAGATCCACGCGGGGGCGCAGCCCGACCCCACCACGCACGCCCGCGCGACGCCGATCTACAAGACGACGTCGTACGTCTTCCGCGACGCCCAGCACGCCCAGGACCTCTTCGCCCTCGCCGAGAACGGCAACATCTACTCGCGGATCATGAACCCGACCCACGACGTCGTCGAGCAGCGGATCGCCGCGCTCGAAGGCGGCACCGGGGCCCTGCTCGTCGCGTCGGGTCAGGCGGCGTCGACGTTCGCGGTGCTGAACATCGCGCAGGCCGGCGACCACATCGTGTCGTCGTCGTCGATCTACGGCGGCACGTACAACCTCTTCAAGTACACGCTCGCGAAGCTCGGCATCGAGACGACGTTCGTCGAGAACCAGGACGACCCCGACGAGTGGCGTCGCGCCGTCCGGCCCGAGACCAAGCTGTTCTTCGCCGAGACGATCGGAAACCCGAAGATCAACATCCTCGACATCGAGACGGTCTCGGGGGTCGCGCACTCCGAGGGCGTCCCGCTGATCGTCGACAACACGATCGCGACCCCGTACCTCATCCGCCCCCTCGAGCACGGCGCCGACATCGTCGTGCACTCGGCGACGAAGTTCCTCGGCGGGCACGGGACGGTCATCGGCGGGTTCATCGTCGACGGCGGCGCCTTCGCCTGGTCGGACAACGCCGAGCGGTTCCCGGGCCTGACGACGCCCGACCCGTCGTATCACGGCGCCGTGTACACCCAGGCGGTCGGCGACCCCCTGGCCTACATCATCAAGGCGCGCGTGCAGCTGCTGCGCGATCTCGGCGCCTCGAACAGCCCCGACACGGCGTTCTCGCTCATCCAGGGCATCGAGACCCTCAGCCTGCGGATCGAGCGTCACGTCCAGAACGCGCAGGAGATCGCGGAGTGGCTGGACGCCCGCTCCGACGTCGCCGCCGTGTACTACGCGGGTCTGCCGACCAGCCCGTGGTACGCCGCCGCCAACAAGTACGCCCCGAAGGGCGTCGGCGCCGTGCTCTCGTTCGAGCTCAAGGGCGGCGTCGACGCCGGCCGGGCGCTCGTCGACGGGCTGAGCCTGTTCAGCCACCTCGCCAACATCGGCGACGTCCGCAGTCTCGTGATCCACCCCGCCTCGACCACGCACTCGCAGCTCACCCCCGAGCAGCAGCTGACGACGGGCGTCACCCCGGGTCTGGTCCGGCTGTCGGTCGGCCTCGAGAACATCGACGATCTGAAGTCCGACCTCGAGACGGGCTTCGCCGCCGCGCAGGCCGTCACCCGCGAGTCGCTCCGCAGCAGCTGAGCCGGGAGGACGGGGAGGCGCGGTGCGGTAACAATCGCACCGCGCCTCCTCGGCTCCACCAGGATGGGGACCCATGGACTGGCAGACCACACCCGAGGACACCGTCCCGTCGAGCGTCGTCAGCGAGCGCACGCGTCTCGCGATGCTCGGCCGACCGCCGGTCACGGGCGCCTGGCGCGACGGCGACGACCCGGGCGACCGGCGGTTCGTCGCGCTCGACGACCTCGCGCTCGAGAGCGGCGTCGTCATCCCCCGACCCCGCATCGCCTACGAGACGTGGGGCGAGCTCGACGCTGATCGCGGCAACGCCGTCCTGCTGCTGCACGCCCTGACGGGCGACAGCCACGTGCGGGGCGTCTCGGGGCCCGGTCACCCGACCGCCGGCTGGTGGAACGGCGTCGTCGGGCCGGGCCTCGCGATCGACACCGACCGCTGGCATGTCGTGGCGCCGAACATGCTGGGCGGCTGCCAGGGCAGCACGGGCCCCGCGTCGATCGCGCCCGACGCGGTCGAGTGGGGGTCGAGGTTCCCGCACCTGACCATCCGCGACCAGGTCGCCGCCCAGACGGCGTTCTCCGACCACCTCGGCATCGACCGGTGGGCGGCCGTCGTCGGCGGATCGATGGGCGGGATGCACGCGCTCGAATGGGGCGTCACCCACCCCGAGCGCGTCGCCCGTCTCGGGGTGCTCGCCGCTCCGCCGGTCGCGAGCGCCGACCAGATCGCGCTCAACACCGTGCAGCACGAGGCGATCCGGATGGACGCCGCGTGGAACGACGGCGACTTCTACGACGCACCGGACGGTGAGGGGCCGTATCGCGGGCTCGCGCTGGCCCGCCGCATGGCGCTGCTGAACTACCGGTCGCCCGACGAGCTCAACGCCCGGTTCGGACGGAGCTGGCAGAGCGACATCTCGCCCCTCGGCGGGCCGGGGCGGTTCCAGGTGGAGAGCTACCTGGACTTCCACGGCAACAAGTTCACCCGGCGATTCGACGCCGGCAGCTACGCGACCCTGCTCGGCGCGATGAACTCGCACGACGTCGGCCGCGACCGGGGCGGCGTCGCGGCGGCGCTCGACCGGGTCACCGCGCGCACCCTCGTCCTGGGCATCGACAGCGACCGGCTGTTCCCGGTGTCCGATCAGCGCCTCATCGCCCGTCATCTCGCCGGCGGGATCGACGGTCACGAGCCGGCGGTCATCGCCAGCGAGTTCGGCCACGACGGCTTCCTGATCGAGAACGAGGCCGTCGGCGGGCACCTGCGTCGGCTGCTGGACGACTGAACGGCGCGTACGTCCCCCGCCGGGGGGTCCTGTGTGAAAGCATGGGGTCTGCTGTCAACCGACAGGATGGACGACATCCGATGCACACCTGGGATCCGCATGGACATCTTCGCGCAGGAGCGTGACCGGTTGCTCGGCCGTGCGGCGCGGGCGCTCGGCATCCCGTGCGCGCTCGTCTCCCTCGTCTCCCTGGCCATCCCGGGGGTGACGGAACCGCTGCACCTGGCGGCGATCGTGCCCCTCGCGGCCCTCCTGATCGTCGCGCTGTGGATGGTCGGACGGGCGTCGACGCCGTCGTGGGTGCTGATCGGTCTCGGCTCCGGCATCGCCGTCAGCCTGGTGGCCCTCCTCCCCTCGGGCGATCCGACCGATCCCGCCCTCGCCACCGCGGTGATCCCCCTCGTGGGCGGGGCCACGGCCTCGTTCTGCATCGTCCTCTCGTCGAGCCGCATCCGGGTCGTCATCGCCGCGGTCGCCTTCGTGGTCGCCGTGTCGCTCGTGGCCTGGACGACGGGCTCGCTCCTCACCTTCCCCGTCGCGTCCGTCGTGCTCGGCTGGGCGCTCATCTTCGTCATGGGCGTCTGGCTGGGTCGCAGCGTCCCGCTGGCCGCGCGACGCATCTACAGCATCGGCAACGCCCATCGCGCCGAACGCCAGGCCAGCGAGACCGAGGCGCAGCGACGCCAGGGCGCCCGGCTGCTGCACGACACCGTCCTCGCGACGCTGACCCTCCTCGCGCACTCCGGCGTCGGGGTCACCCCTCAGGCGCTGCAGGCGCAGGCGGCGGAGGACGCCCGACTGCTCCGACACCTCCGCCTCGGCGGGACCCCTCAGCCGCAGGCCTCCGGCGACTACTCGCTCGAGACCGTCGAGGAGTCCCCGCTCGGCCAGACGCTGGAGTCCGTCAAGCAGCGCTTCGGCCGGATGGGTCTCGAGGTCAGCTGGCACGGCACCGGTCAGGTGCTGCTGCCCACCCACGTGCTCGACGCGTTCCTGCTCGCCCTGGCCGAGTGCCTCGAGAACGTCCGCCGGCACGCCGGGGTCACCGAGGCGCACGTCACGATCATCCACGACGACAGCATGGTGCGGGCCATGGTCACGGACGCCGGGGTCGGCTTCGACCTCGACGGGGTGAGCGAGGAGCGCCTGGGCTTCAAGGAGTCCGTCGTCGGACGACTGCGCGAGGTCGGCGGCAGCGCCCGCCTCTTCTCGTCGCCCGGATCGGGGACCACCGTCGTGCTGGAGGCGCCGCGATGAACGTCGACGAGAACACGCTGGGCGTCACCCGCGGGCGGCGCGCCGCGCGCGGGCTGCCGATCGGCTCGACGGGCGCCCGCTCGCTGCGACAGGCTCGTGCCGCGGGTGCGACCCTCGGCACGGGCTATCTGGGCATCGGCGCCGCCGTGGTCGCGGGTCTCCAGGCCGTCTACGGACTCATCTTCTTCTTCAGCCACCTCGAGGACTACCCCGCGGTCGCCCCCGCGCTGGCCGCGTGGCTCCTCTACATCGCGGTCTTCGTCGTCACGACGGCCCTCGTCACCATCCGGGGCCAACGGCTGACCGGGTGGATGTTCGCGGCCATCGCGGTCATCCTGGCCCTCGTCGTCGCCCTCGACTTCATCGCCATCGCACCGCTGCACGACGTCGGGGCCTACGCCACGGCCAGCGTCGCCGTCGGCTTCGGTCTGCTGCCGGTCGTGACGCTCCGACCGGCCCGCGAGATCGTCGCCGCGACGATCGTGCTCCTCGCGGCGTTCGTCGTCATGACGCTCGCCACGACGCCGATCACCTCGGCGTCGGGGCCCCAGCAGATCGCCGTGATCTCGCTCGCGGTGCTGCCGAGCGCGGTGGCGACCGTCGTCCTGCAGCGGTTCCGCCGCATGGTCCAGGTCGAGCTCGACCGCGTGCTGGTGCAGAGCAACGTGTCGCAACCCCGTTTCGCCGTGGGCATGCTCGCCAGCGACGAGCTGGCCCGGCTCGACCTCGCGGCCGAGAAGCTCCTCGACGGGGTGGCCGGGGGCGAGGTGCCGCTGCCCCTCGCGCCGAAGGTCGCGTCGCAGGCGGCGTCGCTCGCCACCGAGCTGCGGCTGCATCTCATCGAGGGTCGTCGCGAGACGTGGCTGCACCACGCCGTCACCGAGTCCGAGTACCTCGGCCGCTCGGTGACCCTCGCCGACCCGTCGTCGCTGGCGGGCCTCCTCGCTCCCCCGCAGCGCGACGGGCTCCTGCAGGCCGTCTGGCTGCTGCTCGGCGACTCGAAGAGCCGGAGCCCGGGCACGACCATCACGCTCGGTCTCGGTCCGGTCACGGCCGCCGGCCAGTCGCTCGCCGGTCGCAGCGTCGAGGTGCCGGTGCTCATCACCACCACGGGGATCCGGCGGAACAGGGTCACCCCCGCCACCTGGAACGCCCTCGAGCGGGTGGGCGAGTACACCGTCTCGACGCACGAGCAGAGCGTCCGCCTGCAGGTCTCGTGCCTCGTCGACAACCCGGCCGAGACGTGATCGGCCTGGCCGCTCGGCGAAGCGGTCCCCCCACCCTCACGGCATCTAGCATGATGGGCACGCTCGAAGAAAGAAGGACCCCGTGACGAACTCCGACGATCGCATCCGTCTGGCCCTGGTCGACGACCACAAGATGCTCCTCGGCGCCCTCAGCGAGTGGATCCGCGGCGCCGCGAGCGACATCTCGGTGGTGGCGGCCGTCGCGTCGTGGCCCGAGCTGCTGACGCACCCCGAGTTCCCCGTCGACGTCGTCCTGCTCGACCTCGACCTCAAAGACAGCATCCCCATCTCGCTGAAGATCAACACGCTGAAGACCACCGGGGTCAAGACGGTGCTGATGAGCACGTACTCCGAACCCAACGTCGTGCGCGAGGCGCTGGCCGCGGGCGCGCTCGGCTACCTCGTCAAGAGCGAGGACGCCGAGATGATCGTCGAGGCGATCCGATCGGCGTCGCAGGGCGAGTCCTACATCTCGGCCGAGCTCGACCTCGCCCTCAACGCCGCCGAGATCGGCGGCGTGCCGAAGCTCAGCGCCCAGGAGCGCCGCGTCATGGCCCTCTACGGCGGCGGCGAGCCGGTCAAGGCCGTGGCGTACCAGCTCGGCATCAGCGAAGAGACCGCCAAGAGCTACCTCAAGCGCATCCGCGAGAAGTACCGGGTGGCCGGTTACGACGTCGGCACGAAGGTCGCCCTCCGGAAGCGCGCCATCCAGGACGGCATCCTGCTGCAGACGGACCTCCCGGCGCAGACCAGCTTCTAGCCGCGTCACGGACGAGCCGAGGAGGCGCGGGTCACCCGACCCGCGCCTCCTCGGCTCGTCTCCTGCCGGGCCTCACCCCGGCCCGGGCGCCTCAGCCCTGGGTGATGAACACCGACCCGGTGTCGGTGTCCTCCTTGTGGTCCGCCTCGGCGGCGGCCGCGCAGAGCGCCGCCTGGCGCGCGTCGCCCGTCTTCTGCAGACGGAAGCTGATGACCGTGAGCACGACACCGGCGAGGGCGAGGGCCACGCCGACCCAGCCGGGGGCTGCGAAGCCGAAGCCGGCCGCGATGACGGCGCCTCCGAGGTAGGCGCCGGCGCTGTTGCCGAGGTTCATCGACGAGTGGTTGAGCGCGGCGCCGATGACCTGGCTCTCGCCCGCGACCTCCATCAGGCGCGACTGCACGGACGGGCCGATCATCGAGCTGACGAGACCGAGCAGGAACGTCGTCGCGAAGATGCCGACGATGCCGTCGACGAGCAGGGCGTAGGCGACGAGCGCGGCGATGAGACCGATGAAGCCGACGGTGAGGGCGGCCTTGAGGTTCTTGTCGGCGGCCCATCCGCCGATCACGTTGCCGATCGTCATGCCGACGCCGACCCCGACGAGCACCCACGGGACGACGCCCTCGTCGACGCCGGCCCCCTCGGTGACCGCGTTCGCGATGTAGCTGTAGACGGCGAAGAAGCCGCCGAAGCCGATGGCGCCGATGCCCATGACGAGCCAGACCTGGGGCTTCCGGAACGCGCTGAGCTCACGGCGCATCGATGCCGACGAGTCGCCCTCGAGACGCGGGACGGCGAGCGCGACGGCGACGAAGGTGAGGGCGAAGATGGCCGCGACGGCGAGGTAGGCCACGCGCCAGCCCTGCGCCTGACCGAGGGCGGTGATGGTGGGCACGCCGATCACGTTGGCGATCGTCAGACCGCTGAGCACGAGCGCGACGCCCTTGCCGCGGTTGCCCGGCCCCATGATCGTGGCCGCGACGATCGAGGCGATGCCGAAGTAGGCGCCGTGCGGCAGCCCCGCGAAGAAGCGGGCGCCGAGCACCCAGCCGAACGACGGCAGCACGGCCGAGAGCACCGTGCCGAGCACGAAGAGCCCGAGCAGCCCCATCAGCAGCTTCTTCTTCGGCAGGTGCGACGACATGGCCGCGATGGTCGGGGCCCCGACGACGACGCCCAGGGCGTAGGCGCTGACGAGCCAGCCGGCGCGCGCGATGCCCTCCTCGGACGACTGGGCGTAGAGGCCCGGCAGCAGATCCTGGGCGATGTTGGGCAGCAGCCCCATGGCGACGAACTCGGTCGAGCCGATGCCGAAGCCGCCGAGCGCCAGGGCGATGAGGGCGAACGTCTTGCGACGGGTGGAGAGGGTGTTCACGGGCGGCTGCCTTCGCTGGGGTGGAGGGTGTCGGGCGGCGGGTGCCCGGGGCTCTCCGTCGAACGGGCCGGGATGGTGCGTCGGAGGCGGACCGCGCCTCCTGCGGGCCTCGGACCGAATCGATTCGATCGGCGCGGGACCACCGACGAGCTTACGACCTCGGGAGGCGCGGTGACAGCCCCGCGACGGACGTCAGGAGGCGCGGCGGAAGCCGTGGACGGGTGGTCCCGGGCGGAACGGCCGGAGGATGCGATTCCCCGGGAGCGTGGTCAGGCCGCCGGGTCTCGCCTAGGGTGGACCCCGGCCGTACCCGGGGCCTTTTGTCCGACATCGAGCGACTCACCCGCGCTCACCGCACGAAAGAGCCCTGTCTTGCGCCCTTCTCCCCTGCGTCGCCTCGCGACCGTCCTCGCCGCGGCCTCGCTGGTCGCCACCGTCGCCGTCGTGGCGCCCGTCGCGTCCGCACCTGCTCCCGCGGAGGCCGCCACCGTCGCGGCCACCGCCCACCCGACCGGGTCGACGTCGCTCAAGACGCCGGCCGCGGGCGGCACGACGATCTGGGTCTCGACGACCGGGCGCGACTACATCGACCTGCGCTACCCCGACGGCCACGTCGAGCCGTACAAGCGCTCGTACTGCATCGGCAACGCGGCCTCGACCGACTGGGTGAGGAAGCAGTGCCCGGCGGCGAACTACTCGAACCCCGTCCGCTCGCTGCAGATGGCGATGCTCCTGGTGAAGCCCGGCGACGTCGTGGTCGTGCGGGGCGGCACCTACACCGAGTCCGTGAGCAACAACGGCAAGGGCGGCAGCGCCTCGAAGCCGATCGTGATCCAGAACGCCCCCGGCGAGCGCGCCGTCGTCGCTGGGCGCTTCGTCTTCACGGGGGCCGACCACTGGCTGGTCTGGGGTCTCCGCTTCACGTACGACGCGGCGAAGTCGAACACGTACGGTCTCGTCACCTTCGCCGGCGGCACGGGCTGGACGTTCCGCGGCAACGACGTCTCGGGGTCGAGGCGCACCGCGAACGTCATGGTGACGACCGAGGCCCCCTCGGGCACGAGCACCGCAGCGCGGGTCGCCGCGGCGCCGCACGACTGGACGGTCGTCGGCAACGTGATCCACGAGAACAAGGGTCAGGACGTCCTCGGCACCGACCACAACCTGTACCTGCTCGCGTCGATCTGGTCGTCGAACGGCCTCGTCGAGCGCAATCTCATCTGGGGAGCACCCCGCGGCGCGAACATCAAGGCGGCCGGCAGCAGCGACCCGAACGAGAGCCCGCGCGACGTGGCCATCCGCTACAACACGCTCCTCTACGCGGGCAGCGGTGTGACGATCGGGCTGAAGGCCGAGGGCGTCGTGCTCTGGCGCAACGTCATCGGCGCCCCGCAGGGCGAGCAGTACAACAGCGGCGGCATCAAGACGTACCGCATCGCGCAGCCGGCCAGGAACCTGGCGAAGTACAACTACATCGCCGGGTACCGGTACCCGTACTACACCGACCCGGGTGCCGGTCAGATCACGAAGGCGAGCAACGTCGCCGTGACCTACGCCCTGCCCCTGACCGGTTCGGTCAAGAACGACACGGTGCGCCCGGCGAACGCGTCGGTCGACCGGTCGTACGGGCGCAACTACGGGCAGTGACACCGCCCGGGGCGTTCGGCTCAGGCGTCGAGGGCCCGTTCGAGGCGTTCGACCTTGCCCGTGAGCTCACCCGTGCGCCCGGGTCGGATGTCGGCCTTGAGCACCAGCGAGACCCGGCTGCCGAACGCGCCCACCGCCTCCGCGGCCTCCTTGACGACGGCCATGACCTCGTCCCACTCGCCCTCGATCTCGGTGAACATGGACGAGGTGCGGTTCGGCAGCCCGGAGTCCCGGACGACGCGCACGGCGGCGGCCACCGCGGCGTGCACCGAGTCGCCGTGGGCGTCGGGGTCGAGGTCTCCGGCGGGGGCGCCGCCGCTGGGTGAGAGGGAGAAGGCGACGATCATGCGCTCATCCTGTCAGCGGCCGGGCCGCGGCGCACTCCCCCGAGACGCCAGAGCATGATGCAGCCGACGACGAGCAGAACGACCTCGCCGAGGTTCCGCAGGGTGATGACGACGAGCATCCACGGCTCGACCCGCAGCAGGTCGTCGTAGAACCACGGGTAGATCAGCTGGGTCAGCGCAGCGATGCCCAGGGCGAGCCCCGCCGGGACCCGGAACGACGGTCCGCCGGTGCGCGACGCGACGAGTCCGACGACCACGGGCACGGCCAGCCACGACACGAACTGGGGCGAGCCGACCTTGTTCGTGACGATCAGGGCGGTCGTCAGCGCCAGGGCCAGTGGGCCGAGGAGGTGCGGGGCGGCCGCACCCGCCAGTCGCGCCCGCAGACCGAGCAGCACCACGCCTCCGACCACCACCGCCATCACGACGGTCGTCGCCCGGGCGGCGAGACCCACGCCGTCGCCCTGCACCTGGAAGGTCAGGATCTGCTGGTCGTAGTAGACGGCCGTGCCCGTCACGCCGGCGGCGGCCCGCCAGAGCCACGGCGTCGCGGCCGGCGATTCGATCTGCAGCCCCCGGCCCGCCTGCTGTCCGATGAAGCCGAGCACGGTGGCGCCGCTGCCGAGCGCCAGCGAGACGGCGACGACGGCGGCCGTGGTCGCGACGGCGGCGACGACGATCGCCGGCCCGCGCCGCGAGGCGAGCACGGCCGCGCCCACGAGGGCCGCGGGCCACACCTTCACCCAGGCCGCGATCGTCAGCACGACGGAAGCCGCCACGGGCCGCTCGGCGACGAGCAGCACGCCGATCAGGGCCAGCGCCACGGTCACCGCGTCGATGCGCCCGAGGGCGATGGGACCGAGCGCCGCGACGAACAGCAGCCACCACCAGGCGGCCGTCGTCGTCGAGGGCGTCCGTCGCCGCGTGATGACGGCGAAGGCGACCGCGTCGAGGGCGACGACGACGACGAGCCACACGGTCGCGTAGTCCGCGGCGCCGCCGAGCCGCGCGACGAGCATCGGGACGGCCGCGAGCAGGGGGTAGACCCAGGCGACGTCGATCCCGACCCGGTCGCCGCCCGACACGGCCTGGTCCATCCACGACCGGTAGACGGTCCGGACGTCGCCGAGCGACTGGTCGGGCCCGACCAGGGCGATCCAGGCGACGACGAGGTGCACGACGGCGAAGGCGATCCAGAGGATCTCGCGTCGCCGCCCGACCACGACGAGCCGCCGGCCGAGGGGCGTCCGCGCCGCGACGATCTCGGGAGGCGCGGCGACGGTCATCCCGTCAGGCTAGCCGTCGTGCGTCACACGGCGCCTCACGGCTCGGCGGTGTCGCCGGTCGCCGATATCCTCGGCTTCATGACCCGTTCCCCGTCGCGACTCGTCGCGTCCGTCGCCGCCGCCCTCCTCTCGGTCGGCGCCCTCGCCGCCTGCGCCCCCACGTCCGACTCCGAGGGCTCGGGCAGCGGCGTCGGCGCCGTCACCGAGGGCAAGCTCACCGTCGCGACCGGCGAGCCGGCCTACTCCCCCTGGGTGGAGGACGACGCCCCCGAGTCGGGGTCGGGCTACGAGGCCGCGCTGGCCTACGCCGTCGCCGACCGCCTCGGGTACGACCGCGACGACGTCGTCTGGGTGCGCGCCACCTTCGACGAGTCGATCGCACCCGGCCCGAAGACCTTCGACCTCAACCTGCAGCAGTTCTCGATCACCGAGCAGCGCGCGAAGGCCGTCGACTTCTCGTCGCCGTACTACGAGACCCGCCAGGCCGTCGTGACGCTCCCCGGCACGGCGGCCGAGGGCGCGTCGAGCGTGGCCGACCTCCGGGGACTCGACATCGGCGCGCAGAGCGGCTCGACGAGCTTCACGGCCGCCGAGACCGTCATCGACCCCGAAGACGGCGTCCAGGCCTACAACTCGAACGACGACGCCAAGGCGGCCCTCGAGTCCGGCCAGGTCGACGCCATCGTGCTCGACGTGCCCACCGCGACCTACTTCGTCGAGGGCGGCGTCGTGCTCGGTCAGCTCGCCGCCGTCGACGGGGCGAGCGATCAGCTCGGCATCGTCCTGCCCCTCGGCAGCTCCTTGACCGCCGACGTCACGAAGGCCGTCGACGACCTCGAGGCCGACGGCACCCTCGGCGACCTGCAGCAGGAGTGGCTCGCCGACTACGACGTCAAGGACCTCTCGTAGCGCCCACCGCGGTCGCGACGGGGGCTCCCCCCGTCAGCGATCTCGAGATCGGACGCCGCGCCTATCGCCGCCGGCAGTCCGTCCGCTCCGTGCTCGTCGCCGTGATCAGCACGGTGGTCTTCGCCGGGCTCGCCTGGTGGGCGGTCACGAGCACGCCCGGGTGGGAGCGCGTGCGGTTCAGCTTCTTCGACGGTCCGACCCTCGTGGCGGCCTGGCCGCGCGTGCTCGAGGGCCTCTGGCTCAACGTGCGCGTGCTCGTCGTCGCCGCCCTCGGCGTCGCCGTCCTGGCGACCGTCCTGTCGGCCCTCCGGACCCTCCGCGGCCCGGTGTTCTTCCCGGTCCGAGCTCTCGTCCGCGGCTACACCGACCTGTTCCGGGGCCTGCCGCTGATCATCGTCCTGTACCTCGTCGGCTTCGGCATCCCGGGCCTCGGTCTCGGCATCCCGCGCCTCCCCGCCGAGTTCTGGGGCACCATCGCGCTGGTGCTGACCTACTCGGCCTACGTGTCCGAGGTCGTGCGCGCCGGCATCGACGCCGTGCACCCGTCTCAGAGGCTCGCCGCCCGATCGCTCGGGCTCGGCCATGCCAAGACCCTCCGCCTCGTGGTGTTCCCTCAGGCCATCCGCAAGGTGACCCCCGCTCTCATGAACGACTTCGTCTCGATGCAGAAAGACGTCGGCCTCATCTCCGTCCTCGGCGCGGTCGACGCCGTCCGGGCCGCGCAGATCGAGACGGCCACCGCCGCGAACTTCACGCCGTACGTGCTCGCCGGGCTGCTCTTCGTGCTGCTGGCCCTGCCGACGCTCTGGCTGACCGACTGGCTCTCGGCGCGCCTCCGTCGTCGCGAGCAGGCCGGGAGCGTCGTATGACCGCCCCCGCATCCGCCGCGTCCGGCGCCCCCGCGCCCGAGATCGTCCTGCGTCTCGAGGGGGTCCGCAAGGCCTTCGGCCTCACGACCGTGCTCGACGGCATCGACCTCGAGGTGGCCCGCGACGAGGTCGTCGCGCTCATCGGCGCGAGCGGCTCGGGCAAGTCGACCCTGCTGCGCACCGTCAACCTCCTCGAGCCGATCGACGACGGGCGCATCGTCCTCGGCGGCGACGACATCAGCGACCCGAGGGTCAAGGCGGACGCGGTCCGCGCCCGGATCGGAGTGGTCTTCCAGCACTTCAATCTGTTCCCGCATCTGACGGTGCTCGAGAACGTGTCCCTCGCCAGTCGCCACGTCCTCCGACGGCCGAAGGCCGAGGCCCACGCGAGGGCCCGCGAACTGCTCGATCGGGTGGGGCTCGGCGACAAGGCCGGCGCCTACCCCGACCGGCTGTCGGGCGGTCAGCAGCAGCGGGTCGCCATCGCCCGGGCGCTGGCGCCCCGGCCCACGCTCCTCCTGCTCGACGAGATCACGAGCGCGCTCGATCCCGAGCTGGTGGGCGAGGTGCTCGACCTCGTCCGCACCCTGAAAGACGTGGGGACGACGATCCTCATGGCGACTCACGAGATGGCGTTCGCGCGCGACGTCGCCGACCGCGTGGTGTTCCTCGACGCGGGTCGCATCGCCGAGCAGGGTCCGCCCGAGCAGCTCTTCACGGCGCCGCGCACCGAGCGGGCGAGGGAGTTCCTCACCCGTTTCACCGCCTGACGGGTGACTCCCAGCTGATCCCAGGGGGGCCATAGGGTCACCCGCCATCATCCTCTCAGGGCCGCACGGCCCCGCATCATCCGAGCCGACACCGAGGCGTGACCGCGCCGCACCCCGAGCCGACCCTGGAGAGACCATCATGAAGAAGAAGACCGGAATCATCATCGCCGTCGCGGCGGTCGTCGTCGTCGGCCTGGGCACCACGGCGGCTGTCGCCGGGCCCGCGTTCTACCGCGACGTCATCGTCGGCGAGCCCGACGCGGCCCCCACCGTCTCCGTGACCCCCGGTTCGAGCACGGTCGACGCGAGTCAGCTGACCGGCGACTGGTCGGTGGGCGACGGCAGCACCGCCGGCTACCGGGTCGACGAGGTGCTCAACGGCACCGACGTCACCGTCGTCGGCACCACCGACCAGGTCTCGGGCACGGTCACCGTCGACGGCACCTCGGTGACCGCGGCCGACATCACCGTCGACGTGGCCAGCATCGCGACCGACAGCGGCAACCGCGACGGGTACTTCCGCGACACGGCGATGGAGGTCGGCACCTACCCGACGGCCGAGTTCACGCTGACCGAGCCCGTCGACGCGGCCGTCCCCGCCGACGGCGAGGTCGCCACCGTGACGGCCACCGGCGAGCTGACCATGCACGGCGTCACGCAGACCGTCGAGGTCCCCCTCCAGGCCGCCCTCTCGGGCGACGGGGTCCAGGTGAGCGGATCGATCCCGGTCACGTTCTCCGACTACGGCGTCGACGCGCCGAGCCTCGGCTTCGTCGAGGTCGAAGACCAGGGGACCGTCGAGTTCCTCGTGTCGGCGACCCCCGCCTCCTAGTCCTCCGCCGCGCTGCCCGCCACGAGTGATGCGATCGTGGCGGGCAGCGCGTCGATCAACCCGAGCACGGTGATCGGGCCGCCGCGACTGGCCCGGACCGCCGCGAGTCCGTGCACGACCGAGGCCGTGGCCGCCAGACGCGCCAGCGCCTCGCCGTCGGCCGCGATCTCGGCGGCGTGCGTCGCGACCAGGGCTCCGAGCACTCCCCCGAGGGCGTCACCGGTGCCCGCGGTGGCCAGCCACGGCGTCCCGCTCTCGGCCACCAGGCGGGTGCCTCCCGGCGAGGCCACGACGGTCCGGTGCCCCTTCACCAGCACGGTGCACCCCCACTCGCCGGCCGCTCGCACGGCGGCTCCGCCCGGGTCGGCCGCGATCTCGTCGACCTCGCGACCCGTCGCCCTGGCCAGTTCGCGGAAGTGCGGCGTGACGACCACCGGCCCTGCGGCCTCCGGTCGCCAGGGCAGCGCGCCGGCGTCGAGCACGAGCGGCAGCCCCGAGGAGGCGGCGGTCGCGAACCCGTCGCGCGTCTCGTCGTCGAGGTGGTCCGGATCGACGCCCGAGCCGAGCAGCCATGCCTGCACGCGCCCGCTGCTCGTGACCGCCTCGGGGCGTCGCTGCAGCACGAGGTCCGACGCACGCGCGGGCCCGAGGTAGCGGAGCATGCCGACGCCGGTGTGCAGCGCCGCCTCCACGCCGAGCACGGCCGCCCCCGGGAAGGCGCTCGAGCCGGTGACGACGCCGAGCACCCCGCGGCTGTACTTGTCGTCGTCGGGCGCCGGCACGGCGATCCCTGCGGCGGCGTCGGAGGGGGTCCAGGTCGCGAAGTCGCTCATGCTCTCGACGGTAGTCGCGGCCCGCACGCTCCGACGGGGGAACATCGGGGCGAGGCGTACCGTTGGCTCCCGAAGACGATCCCCAGCGAAAGGCGACGACGACACCCGTGACCCAGACGGCAGCGACCCCCACGACCGACACGACCACCTCCGACCGGGCTCCCGGGCTCTTCGACCCGATCACCCTCCGCGGCACGACGTTCCGCAACCGCCTCTGGGTCGCGCCCATGTGCCAGTACTCGGCCGAGCGCGAAGACGGCGTCCCGACCGACTGGCACCTCGTGCACCTGGGCTCCCTGGCCCGAGGAGGCGCGGGTGCGGTCATCGCGGAGGCGACCTCCGTCACGCCGGAGGGCCGCATCTCGCCTCAGGATCTCGGCCTCTGGAACGACGCGCAGCTCGAGGCGTTCCGTCCGATCACGGACTTCATCCGCTCGAGGGGATCCGTGCCCGGCGTGCAGCTCGCGCACGCCGGTCGCAAGGCGTCGACGTTCCGCCCCTGGAGCGACGAGCAGGGCACCGTGCCGGCCGACCAGGGCGGTTGGCGGACGGTGGCGCCCTCGGCGGTCGCCTTCGAGGGCTACGACGAGCCGGCCGAGCTGACGATCTCCGACATCGCCGGGCTGGTCGAGGCCTTCCGTCTGGCGGCTCGTCGATCCGTCGAGGCCGGCTTCGAGCTGATCGAGCTGCACGCCGCCCACGGCTACCTGCTGCATCAGTTCCTCTCGCCCCTCAGCAACCGACGGGACGACGAGTACGGCGGCTCTCTCGAGAACCGTGCGAGGTTCCTCCTCGAGGTCGTCCGGGTCGTCCGCTCGGAGGTCGGCGGGACCCTGCCCCTCCTCGTGCGCTTCTCGGCGACCGACTGGGCCGACGGCGGCTGGAACGAGGACGACACCTCGACGGTCGCGGCCTGGTGCCGGGACGCCGGTGCGGACCTCTTCGACATCTCGACCGGTGGTCTCGTCTCCGGCGTCAGCATCCCCGTCGGTCTCGGCTACCAGGTGCGCTTCGCCGAGCACGTCCGCACGAACGCCGAGGTCGAGACCGGGGCCGTGGGTCTCATCGTCGGGGCCGCCCAGGCCGACGAGGTCATCACCAGCGGACGCGCCGACGTCGTCCTGATGGCCCGCGAGTTCCTCCGCGATCCGCATTTCCCTCTGCGCGCCGCCGCCGAGCTCGGGGTCGAGCTCGACTACTGGCCCGCGCAGTATCAGCGCGCGCCCTTCCGCCTGAGCTGAGACCCCGCCGCGGGGGCGCCGAGCCGAGGCTCAGCGTCCCCGTCGCGTGGCGAGGGCGCCGGGCCGAGGCTCAGCGACCCCGTCGCGTGGCGTCCTGGACCTCGCCGATGAGCTCCTCGAGGATGTCCTCCAGGAACAGCACGCCCTCGGTCGTGCCGTGCTCGTCGAACGAGCGGGCGACGTGCACGCCGCTCCGGCGCATGGTCGCCAGCGCGTCCTCGAGGTCGGTGCCCCGGTAGATCGAGATCAGCTGCCGGATCCGCTTCGGAGGCACGGGGTCGCCGAACTCGTCGTCGTCCAGGTCGAGCACGTCCTTGAGATGCAGGTACCCCGTGGGGTCGCCGACGTCGTCCACGAGCACGTAGCGCGAGAAGCCGTTCTGGGCCACGGCCCGCTCGACGTCCGACGGGGTGGCGTCCTCGGGAAGGGTCACGAGCCCCGGCATCGGCACGGCGACGTCGGACACCTTCTTCTCGGTGAACTCGAACGCCGCCTGGACCGTCCCGCTCGCGTCGGTCAGGGTGCCCTCGCGGCGCGACTGGGCGACGATGTTCGCTACCTCGTCGACGGTGAAGGCGCTCGCCGCCTCGTCCTTCGGCTCGACCCGGAAGGCCCGCAGCACCGTGTTCGCCGACCAGTTCAGCGACAGGACCACGACGTGCAGCACCCGGGCGATGGCGACGAGCGGGGGTGCGAGCATCAGCGCGGCGCGGTCGGGCAGCGAGAACGAGATGTTCTTCGGCACCATCTCGCCGAACACGACGTGCAGGAACGACACGAGCACCAGCGTGATGACGAAGCCGATCACGCTCACGAGCTCGGGGCTGAGACCGGTCAGGCCGAGAGGCCCCTCGAGCAGATGGTGGATCGAGGGCTCCGACACGTTGAGGATCAGCAGCGAGCAGATGGTGATGCCCAGCTGCGTGGTCGCGAGCATCATCGTCGCGTGCTCCATCGCCCAGAGCGTCGTCCGCGCCGCGCGGCTGCCGGTCTCGGCGAGAGGCTCGATCTGCGACCGTCTGGCCGAGATGACGGCGAACTCGGCGGCGACGAAGAACGCGTTGCCCATCAGCAGCAGCACGAGCCAGACGATGCCCCACCAGTCGTCGCTCATCGGAGGGCCTTCCGTTCGGCGGTCGTCCCGCGAGGAGCCGAGGAGGCGCGGGTCGGGGTCGCGCTCGCGTCACCCGATCCGGTGGTCGCGTCGTCGTCCGTGGCGGGCGTGAAGCGGATCCGATCGATCCGCCGCCCGTCCAGCCTCTCGACGCGGAACGCGCCGGCCTCGGTCTCGACCACGTCGCCGGCCGACGGCAGGTGCCCGAGCTCGCTCATCAGCCAGCCGCCGACGGTCTCGTACGGGCCGTCCTCCGGGACCTTCACCGACGCGCGCTCGAGGAGCTCGTCGGGGCGGAGCAGACCGGGGAAGGTCAGCCAGTTGCGCGATCGGACCACGTCGACGCGACTGCGGTCGTGCTCGTCGGACACCTCGCCGACGAGCTCCTCGATGAGGTCCTCGAGCGTCACGACGCCGGCGGTTCCGCCGTACTCGTCGACGACGACGGCCATCTGATAGCCGCGCCCCCTGACCTCGGTCAGGAGGTTGTCGAGCGTCATGGTCTCGGGCACCCGCACGGCGTCGGTCTGCAGCGCGGAGACGGGGACGTCGGCCCGACGCTCGCGCGGCACCGAGACGGCCTGCTTGACGTGCACGAGCCCGACGACGTCGTCGATCCCGTCGTCGGTCACCGGGAACCTCGAGTAGCCCGTCCGGCGGGCGAGCTGGAGGACGGTCTCGGCGCTGTCCGTGCGCGAAACGGACGAGAGGCGGGGCCGCGGGGTCATGACGTCGGACGCCGTGTGATCGCTGAACGCGAGGGTGCGGGCGAGCAGCGTCGCCGTGTCGGCCTCGAGACTGCCCTCGGTGGCCGATCGACGGACCAGCGACGAGAGCTCCTCGGCCGTCCGAGCCCCCGAGAGCTCCTCCTTCGGCTCGACGCCCACCGACCGGAGGATGGCGTTCGCGGTGTTGTTGAGCAGCGCCACCGCCGGCTTGAAGACCGTCGTGAACCCGACCTGGAACGGCATGACGAGCTTCGCCGTCCGCAGCGGGAGCGCGAGGGCGAAGTTCTTCGGCACGAGCTCGCCGACGATCATCGACAGGAGGGTGGCGACCACGATCGACACGATCGGGGCCGAGATCGTGACGGCCGCCTCGGGGATCCCCGCCGACACGAGCGGCGGCGAGATGAGGCGCGAGATCGCGGGCTCCATCGTGTAGCCCGTGAGGAGGGTGGTGAGGGTGATGCCGAGCTGGGCGCTCGAGAGGTGCGTCGAGGTGATGCGGAGGGCCCCGATGGTGGTCGAGAGGCCCTTCTCGCCCTTGCTCTGACGGGACTCGAGCTCGGACCGGTCGAGGTTCACGAGGGAGAACTCGCTTGCCACGAAGAGACCGGTGCCGATGGTCAGGAGGATGCCGAAGGCGAGGAGGATCCATTCGTTCACGACGAACGGTCACCTCGCTCGGCGTGGTGCGGGTGAGTGGTCGTCGACGCGGTGCGCGTCGGAGACGGAGGGTCGTCCATAGACGGAAGAGCTTACGGCACGCGCGCTCGTCGCGGTGGCCCGGCTACCAGCCCACCGGGAGGGCCTTGCCCTCCTCGTAGCCCGCCGCGGACTGGACGCCGACGAGGGCGCGGTCGGCGAACTCGGTCACCGAGCGGGCGCCGGCGTAGGTGAACGAGCTGCGGACGCCCGAGGTGATCATGTCGAGGAGGTCCTCGACGCCGGGGCGGAGCGGGTCGAGGTAGATCCGGGACGACGAGATCCCCTCGGCGAACAGCGTCTTGCGCGCCAGCTCGTACGGGTCGAGCCGCTCGAAGCGCCCCTGCACGGCCTTCGTCGAGGCCATCCCCCAGCTCTCCTTGTAGAGGCCGCGCTCGTCGGCCGCCAGATCGCCCGGGGCCTCGATCGTGCCGGCGAACCACGAGCCGATCATGATCGACGACGCCCCGGCGGCGAGCGCGAGGGCCACGTCGCGCGGGTAGCGGACGCCGCCGTCGGCCCAGACGTGCGCGCCCATGGCCTTGGCCGCGGCCGCCGTCTCGAGGACCGCCGAGAACTGCGGTCGCCCGACGGCCGTCATCATGCGGGTGGTGCACATGGCCCCGGGTCCGACGCCGACCTTGACGATGGTCGCCCCGGCCCCGACCAGGTGGTGCACGGCCTGCTCGGTGACCACGTTGCCGGCGACGATCGGGAGCCCCAGCTTCAGCGCGGACACCGCCGCGATGGCCTTCACCATGCCGTCCTGGTCGCCGTGCGCCGTGTCGATGACGAGCACGTCGACGCCCGCCGCCGCGAGCGCCCTGGCCTTCTCGGCGACGTCGCCGTTGATGCCGACGGCGGCGGCGACGCGCAGGCGTCCGCCCGCGTCGAGGGCCGGCTGGTAGAGCGTCGACCGGAGGGCGCTCTTCCGGCTGGTGGTGCCGATGACGCGCCCGTGTCGGAGGACCGGTGCGAAGTCGATGTCGGCCGCGACGAGGCGGTCGAAGGCGGCCCGCGGTCCGTCGACGTCGTCGGCGTCGAGCGAGGTCAGGGCTCCGTGCAGGAGATCGCCGAGGACGGCGTCCCGGGGGGCCGTCGCGAGTCGGGATGCGGCGATGCACCCGAGGTAGGCGCCGTCCGCGTCGTGCAGCACGATGCCGTGGCCCTCCACGGCCGGGACGGTCGAGAGCGCCGCGTCGACGGTCTGCCCGGCATCGAGGGTGTACGGGGTGTCGTAGTCGACCGGCTGGCTCTTGACCCACCGGATGGCGGCGTCGAGCTGCTGGAGGGGCATGTCCTGCGGGAGGACCCCCAGGCCGCCGCGACGAGCGAGGGTCGCCGCGAGGCGGGGCCCGGTTACCGAGTTCATGTTGGCCGAGACGACGGGGATGGTCGCGCCCGTGCCGTCGCCCGGGGCGAGAGAGACGTCGAGCCTGCTGGTGACCGATGACCGGCTGGGCACCAGGAACACGTCGGAGTACGTCAGGTCGTGGGTCGGCGTCGTCTCGTAGAACCTCATGCCGACAAGGTTAATCCCTGTGAGTCCCGGACCCGCCTGTCGTGCGAAGCGATTAAGCTGGAGGACGGCGGGCCTCCCGGGGCCCCACCTGATCAACAATCAACGGAGAGTGGGCGATCGGCAGTGACTAGCCACGTGACGGGAACGACGGACGACGGCGCGGCGGCCGAGTTCGGGGCCAACGAGTGGTTGGTCGACGAGCTCTACGAGCAGTGGGTGGTCGACAGGAACTCGGTCGACGAGTCGTGGTGGCCCGTGCTCGAGGCGTACACGCCCGCCGACTCCTCGGCCCCCGCGAAGTCGACGGCCTCCACGGGGTCCCCGGCACCGACGCAGCCCCCGGCGCCCGCCGAGTCCTCCGCTCCCGCCCAGTCCGCCGCCCCCGCGAAGAAGCCCGCGGCGCGGACGACGTCGGTCGAGCCCTCGGCCAAGCCGATCCCCGCCGAGGCGCCGAAGAAGAAGAAGGATCCCGCCCGGGCGGAGTCGACGGCCGAGCAGCCCACCCCCGAGCCGGTCAACACGGTCACCCCGCTGCGCGGCATGGCGAAGTCCCTGGCCACGAACATGGACGCGAGCCTCACCGTCCCGACCGCGACGAGCGTCCGCACGATCCCCGCCAAGCTGATGATCGACAACCGCATCGTCATCAACAACCACCTCAAGCGGGCGCGGGGCGGCAAGATCTCGTTCACGCACCTCATCGGCTGGGCCCTCGTCCAGGCTCTGAAGGAGTTCCCGAGCCAGAACGTCTTCTACGACGAGGTCGACGGCAAGCCGTCGGTCGTCACTCCCCCGCACATCAACGTCGGTCTCGCCATCGACATCCCCAAGCCCGACGGCACGAGGGCGCTGCTGGTCCCCGGGATCAAGCAGGCCGACGAGATGCACTTCGGCGAGTTCCTCCAGGCCTACGAGGACGTCGTCAAGCGAGCCCGCGACAACAAGCTGACGGGCGCCGACTTCCAGGGCAACACCATCTCGCTGACGAACCCCGGCGGCATCGGCACCGTCCACAGCGTCCCGCGCCTCATGCGCGGCGCCGGGTCCATCATCGGCGCCGGCGCCCTCGACTACCCGGCCGAGTTCCAGGGTTCGGCCTCGAAGACCCTCGTCGAGCTCGGCATCGGCAAGACCATCACGCTGACCAGCACCTACGACCACCGCGTGATCCAGGGCGCGGGCTCGGGCGAGTTCCTCAAGAAGGTCCACGAGCTGCTCATCGGTCAGCGGGGCTTCTACGAGGACATCTTCGCGGCGCTGCGGATCCCGTACGAGCCCATCCACTGGAACCCCGACATCAACGTCAACATCGCCGAGCGCATCAACAAGACCGCCCGCGTGCAGGAGCTCATCAACAGCTACCGCGTCCGCGGGCATCTGATGGCCGACATCGACCCGCTCGAGTACCGCCAGCGCACGCACCCCGATCTGGCCATCGAGAGCCACGGACTCACCTTCTGGGACCTCGACCGCGAGTTCGTCACGGGCGGGCTCGGCGGCACCACCAACCTGCTGCTCCGCGACATCCTCGGCATCCTGCGCGACTCGTACTGCCGCACGATCGGCATCGAGTACATGCACATCCAGGATCCCGCTCAGCGACGCTGGATCCAGGACCACATCGAGGTCCCGTACGTGAAGCCGTCGCACGACGAGCAGATGCGGATCCTCGCCAAGCTCAACGAGGCGGAGGCGTTCGAGACGTTCCTCCAGACCAAGTACGTCGGCCAGAAGCGCTTCAGCCTCGAAGGCGGCGAGTCGACCATCTCGCTGCTCGACACCGTGCTCCAGCAGGCCGCCCGCGAGGGTCTCGACGAGGTCGCCATCGGCATGGCCCACCGCGGTCGCCTCAACGTGCTGACGAACATCGCCGGCAAGACGTACGGGCAGATCTTCCGCGAGTTCGAGGGCACCCAGGACCCGAAGACCGTCCAGGGCTCGGGTGACGTCAAGTACCACCTCGGCACCGAAGGCGAGTTCACGAGCGCCACCGGCGAGACCATCCCGGTCTACATCGCGGCCAACCCCTCGCACCTCGAGGCCGGCGACGGCGTGCTCGAGGGCATCGTCCGCGCGAAGCAGGACCGCGGCCCCTCCGGCGCCTTCGCGACCCTGCCCATCCTGATCCACGGCGATGCCGCGATGGCCGGTCAGGGAGTCGTCGTCGAGACCCTCCAGATGTCGCAGCTCCGGGGCTACCGGGTCGGAGGCACGATCCACCTGGTCATCAACAACCAGGTCGGCTTCACGACGCCGCCGTCCGAGTCGCGCTCGTCGGTCTACTCGACCGACGTGGCCAAGACCATCCAGGCCCCCGTCTTCCACGTGAACGGCGACGACCCCGAGGCCGTGGCCCGGGTCGCCGAGCTCGCGTTCGCCTACCGCCAGCAGTTCAAACGCGACGTCGTCATCGACCTCGTCTGCTACCGGCGACGCGGACACAACGAGGGCGACGACCCGTCGATGACCCAGCCGCTGATGTACAACCTCATCGAGGAGAAGCGCAGCGTCCGCACGCTGTACACCGAAGCGCTCGTCGGGCGCGGCGACATCACACGCGACGAGTACGACGGGGCGCATCGCGACTTCCAGGACCGTCTCGAGCGCGCCTTCGCCGAGACGCACGCGGCGCAGACGGGCTCCATCCCGATCGTCTCGGAGGACGACCACGACGTGGCCGATCTCGAGAGGCCGATCACGCAGCGCGACGACTCGGCGGGCGAGCCCGAGTCGACGGCGATCTCGCTCGAGCTCCTCCACCGCATCGGCGACGCGCACGACAACCCGCCCGAGGGCTTCGCGGTGCACCCCAAGCTCCAGCAGCTGCTGAAGAAGCGCGTCGACATGAGCCGCAACGGCGGCATCGACTGGGCCTTCGGCGAGCTCCTCGCCATGGGGTCCGTCGTCACCGAGGGGACACCGGTGCGACTCGCCGGGCAGGACAGCCGACGAGGCACGTTCGTCCAGCGTCACTCGGTGCTGCACGACCGCGAGAACGGCCAGGAGTGGCTGCCCCTCCAGTACATCTCGGACGACCAGGCCAAGCTCTGGATCTACGACTCGCTGCTCAGCGAGTACGCGGCGATGGCCTTCGAGTACGGCTACTCCGTCGAACGGGCCGACGCCCTCGTCATGTGGGAGGCCCAGTTCGGCGACTTCTCGAACGGCGCCCAGACGGTCATCGACGAGTTCATCTCGAGCGCCGAGCAGAAGTGGGGTCAGCGCTCGAGCGTCGTCCTCCTGCTGCCGCACGGCTACGAGGGTCAGGGGCCCGACCACTCCTCCGCCCGGATGGAGCGGTTCCTGCAGCTCTGCGCCGAGGACAACATGACCATCGCGCGGCCGTCGACGCCGGCGTCGTACTTCCACCTGCTGCGTCGCCAGGCGTACGCCCGTCCGCGCCGCCCGCTGGTCGTCTTCACACCCAAGGCCATGCTTCGACTGCGCGGCGCGACGAGCGGCGTCGACGACTTCACGTCGGGCCGCTTCGAGCCCGTGCTCGACTGCACCCGCGTGGCCGACCCGTCGACCACGAAGCGCGTCGTGCTGCACAGCGGCAAGATCCACTACGACCTCGCCGCCGAGCTCGACAAGCGCGGCGTCCAGAACGACATCGCGCTCGTGCGACTCGAGCAGCTGTACCCGCTGCCCCTGGAGAGGATCCGCGACGTGCTGTCGCGCTACCCCGAGGCCGAGCTCTACTGGGCTCAGGAGGAGCCCGAGAACCAGGGCGCCTGGCCGTTCGTCGTGCTCGAGCTGCAGAAGCACCTCGATCGACCCGTGCGGGTGGCCTCGCGACCGGCCTCGGCGTCGCCGGCCGCCGGATCCACGAAGGCCAGCGCAGCTCAGCAGACCGAGCTGATCAGCAGGGCGCTCACCCTCTGACCCGGGTCCTCCCGTGTGACGACGGAACGGCCGGTCCCCTCGGGGAGCCGGCCGTTCCGTCGTCGAGCGACGCCTCGGGATCGAGGCGCAGTCGCCTCAGATGAGCTTCGAGTAGCGGACACCCGCCTCGTGGTACCCGCGCTTGCGGTAGAAGCGGCTCGCCGTGTCCGTCGCGGCCGCGCCGACCGCGTTGACCACCCGGGCCCCGTGCGTGTCGGCCCACGCCTCGACGTGACCGAGGAGGCGCGAGCCCAGTCCGTCTCGCCGGCCCGCCTCGGAGACCACGAGCAGCAGCAGCTCCGCCGTCGGGGCGTCGTCGTTGTAGGCCCACACGATGCGTCCGCCGGCGACGGCGACGATGCGGTCATCGACGTCGCGGACCACCCAGGTCTGGTGGCCGGCATCGACCGTGAGCCGCGCCAGCCGGGCCGACAGAACGTCGGCGTCGAGCGTGTGACCGAGGAGGCGGATGAGCGAGACCAGGTCGTCCAGGTCGCTGGTGGTCGGGCTGCCGAGGGTCTGCACCGGTGCGGTCATGCGACGACGCTAGCGCAGGCTCGCGACCGGTGACGACACGACGGAGGAGCGCTGCTCGGCACCCGCGCCTCCTGCCGCCCCGGTCGGTCTCAGCGGTGGGCCGACTGCAGCTCGCGGAGCCGTGCCAGCACGGTCGAGCGGAGGTCCTCCGGGGCCGTCTCGCGGCAGGCGCGCTGGACGGCCTCGGTCAGGACGACCCCGACCTCGTGCTCGCCGGCGCAATCGCCGCACGTCGCCATGTGCTCTCTGATGTCGGCCGCGTCCTCGCGGCAGAGCTCGTCGTGCAGGTACTCCTCGAGTTCGGCCTTGGCCTTGTCGCAACCGCAGTCGGTCATTTCTTGCTGCCCTTCGATGTCGTGCCCGCGGGGACCTCGATGCCGCGGCCGCGCGCGTAGTCGGCCAGCAGCTCGCGGAGGAGGCGGCGCCCGCGGTGGAGGCGGCTCATGACCGTGCCCACCGGGGTCTTCATGATGTCGGCGATCTCCTGGTACGAGAACCCCTCGACGTCGGCGAAGTACACGGCCATGCGGAAGTCCTCGGGGACCTTCTGCAGGGCGTCCTTCACGGCGCTGTCGGGGAGGTGGTCGATCGCCTCGGCCTCGGCCGAGCGGGTGCTGCCGGAGGCGCGGGTCGCCGACTCGGCGCCGCCCATCTGCCAGTCCTCGAGCTCGTCGATCGTGCCCTGGTACGGGTCCCGCTGCTTCTTGCGGTAGGTGTTGATGAACGTGTTCGTCTGGATGCGGTACAGCCAGGCCTTCAGGTTGGTGCCCTGGGTGAACTGCGAGAACGCGGCGAACGCCTTGACGAAGGTCTCCTGCACGAGGTCGGAGGCGTCGGCCGGGTTGCGCGTCATGCGCATGCCCGCCGCGTAGAGCTGATCCATGTACGGCAGCGCCTGCTCCTCGAAGAGGGCGCGCAGATCGGGTTCGCCCTCGGAGGACCGCTCGACCGCCTCGACGACGGTCTCTGCGACCGGGGTCGTCGGACCGGTGGGCTCTGATGTGGGCTCGTCGCCCTCGAGGGTGCTCATCACGACCGATTCTAGTTCGGCCACGGTGATCGCTCTCGGTGCAAGTGCTGTCGGCACAGGTCCTCCCGCTGTTCGCTGCATTACTGTGGTGAACCGATGCAGGTCTTCAGGTATTCCGGCCCCGAGTTCAGTCCCTACGACGAGGGCCGCGCCCCCGAGGTGGACGACGGTCGCTGGGTCGCGCCCCGCGCCGCCGGCCCTCTCCGCGCCTCCCTCTCGCTGCCCGGTTCGAAGTCGCTGACGAACCGCGAGCTCGTGCTCTCGGCACTGGCGTCCGAGCCGTCGACGCTGCGACTCCCGCTCCACTCGCGGGACACCGACCTGATGGTCCAGGCCCTCCGGAGCCTGGGCGTCCGCATCGACGAGATCCCGAACGACGAGCCCTTCGGGCCCGACCTCCTCGTCACGCCCTCCGATCTCGCGGGCGGGACCAGCATCGACTGCGGTCTCGCCGGCACGGTCATGCGGTTCCTCCCCCCGCTGGCCGCGCTGGCCCTCGGGCCCGTGGCCTTCGACGGCGACGCCAGCGCCCGCCGGCGGCCGATGACCACGACCGTGCAGTCCCTCCGAGCACTCGGGGTCGACGTGTCCGACGACGGGCGGGGCTCGCTGCCGTTCAGCCTCTACGGCACCGGTGAGGTCGAGGGGGGCGAGATCGAGATCGACGCCTCCGCGTCGAGCCAGTTCGTCTCCGGCCTGCTGCTGTCCGCACCCCGCTTCACGCGCGGGCTGACGCTGCGTCACACGGGCGAGCGGCTGCCGAGCCTGCCGCACATCGAGATGACCATCGAGGTCCTCGCCCGACGCGGCGTCGAGGTCGAGTCACCCGAGCCCGGCGTGTGGGTCGTCTCCCCCGGGGCCATCGCCGGCCGGGACGTCACGATCGAGCCCGACCTGTCGAACGCCGCGCCGTTCCTCGTGGCCGCCCTCGTCGCGGGCGGCACGGTCTCCATCCGCCACTGGCCCGTCGAGACGACGCAGGTCGGGGCCGACCTGATCGAGCTGCTGCCGCTCTGGGGAGCCGCGGTCTCGCTCGAGGGCGACACGCTCACGGTCGACGGCGGCCCCGGCCTGGTCGGCGGCGGCTCGCTGCCGGGCGTCGACGTCGACCTGTCGCGCGGCGGCGAGCTGGCTCCGGCCCTCGTGGCTCTCGCCGCGCTGGCCTCGGGCCCGAGCACGATCACGGGCATCGGCCACCTCCGCGGGCACGAGACCGATCGTCTCGCGGCCCTCGCCGCCGAGATCACGGCGCTCGGCGGCTCGGTCGACGAGCTCGACGACGGCCTGCACATCGAACCGTCGCCGCTCCACGCCGGGCAGTGGCGCAGCTACGAGGACCACCGCATGGCCACGGCGGGTGCCATCATCGGCCTCGCCGTCGACGGGGTCGAGATCGACGACGTCGGCGTCACGTCGAAGACCCTGCCCCAGTTCGTCGACCTGTGGGACGACCTGCTCGGCCGACGCGCGACGGCGCGCCCCGCCGACATCGACCTGCTCGGCTTCCTGTAGGCCCCGGCATGAGCTGGTGGGCGGACGGCGACGACGCCGACGAGGGCGACTACGCCGAATACGACGAGAGCTCGGTGCGCGTGCGCCCGAATCCGAAGGGCAACAAGCCCCGCACGAAGCAGCGCCCCGCCTACGCGAACGCGGAGGAGGGCGTCGTCTGGACGGTCGACCGCGGTCGCTACGGCGTGCTGATGGACGCCGGCACGCCCGACGAGCGCGAGATCACGACCGCCCGCGCGCGCGAGCTCGGGAAGAAGTCCGTCGTGACCGGGGACCGGGTCGACATCGTGGGCGACACCTCGGGCTCCGAGGGCTCGCTCGCGCGCATCGTCCGGGTGCGCGAGCGCACGACTCTCCTGCGCCGGAGCGCCGACGACAGCGACGCCGTCGAGCGCGTCATCGTGGCGAACGCCGATCAGATGCTGATCGTCGTCGCGGCGGCCGACCCCGAGCCCCGGCCCCGCCTCGTCGACCGCTACCTGGTGGCCGCCTTCGACGCGGGGGTCGAGCCGATCCTCTGCATCACGAAGACCGACCTGGCCGACCCGGCGCCGTTCGCCGCGCACTTCTCGTGCCTCGATCTGCGGATCGTGACGAGCACCTCCTCGGCCTTCGACCCGGGGCCGGACGGCGAGCCCTCCGCGGTGCTCGACGAGCTCCGAGGGATCCTCGACGGCCACGTCACCGTCACGGTGGGGCACTCGGGAGTCGGCAAGTCGACGCTCGTGAACGCCCTCACGGGGTCGCAGCGCGAGGTCGGCGTCGTCAACGCCGTGACCGGACGGGGGCGGCACACGTCGTCGTCGACCGTCTCGTTCAAGGTGCCGACCGGCGGCTGGATCGTCGACACGCCCGGGGTCCGCTCCTTCGGCCTGGGGCACGTCGATCCCGAGAACATCCTCCGATCGTTCGCCGCGCACGCCCTGCCCGCGGCCGGCGAGCCCGTCGGGGGCATCCCGCTCGCCGAGGCGCACGACTGGGAGATCATCGACCGCGTCGAGGCCGGCGAGCTCGGCGACGTCGGGCGCGAGCGGCTCGCGTCGCTGCAGTCGCTGCTCGCGTCAAAGGGCGGCGTGAGCGCGCGCGATCAGGCGGCCGCCGCGGACGACGCGCGCGACGACGAACGCGGCTGAGACCCGACACGATCCGAGCCGAGGAGGCGCGGGTCGGGGCCGCCCGCTGAGTACGCTGGCAGCGTGACCGACCCGACCCCCGCCTCCTCCCCCTGGGCCGACGACCTGGCGCTCGCGCTCGAGCTGGCCGATCTCGCCGACTCGATCAGCACCGAGCGGTACCGGTCGGCCGACCTGCACGTGTCGCTGAAGCCCGATCGCAGTCATGTGACCGACGCGGATCAGGCGGTCGAGAGGGCCATCCGCGCCCGGGTGGCCGAGGCTCGGCCGGGCGACACGTTCTACGGCGAGGAGTACGGGCACGACGCCCCGTCGCACCGGCAGTGGGTCGTCGACCCGATCGACGGGACGGCGAACTTCCTCCGCGGGGTGCCGGTCTGGGCGTCGCTCATCTCGCTCGTGGTCGACGGCGTGCCCGTGGTCGGCGTCGTCAGCGCGCCCGTGCTGGCACGCCGCTGGTGGGCCACGCAGGGCGGCGGCGCCTTCTCGACCGAGCACGAGGGGCCCCTGCGCGTCTCGGGCGTGCGCGACCTCGCGGACGCGTCGATCAGCTTCAACGGACTCGAGTACTGGGTCGACGCGGGGCGACTGCCTCAGCTGCTCGACCTCACCGACCGGGTCTGGCGGACCCGCGCCTACGGCGACTTCTGGTCGTACATGCTGCTCGCCGAGGGTGCGCTCGACATGGCCGGCGAGTTCGACCTGCAGCCCTACGACATGGCCGCGCTCGTGCCCATCGTCGAGGAGGCCGGCGGGCGGTTCACGAGCGCCGACGGACGGGAGGGCCCCTGGCACGGCACGGCGATCGTCACGAACGGCCTGCTGCACGACGAGGTGCTCGCGATCGTGGCCGAACGGCCCGGCGACTCGGACGCCTAGACGCCGTCGGCGGGTTCATCCCCGAGACGGAGGAGACTCCTCCTCCGGCTGATGCCCGGCGCCCGGCGCGGCGCTTGACTGAGGTCACGCCCGGCGCCACCCGCCGGCGACCACCAGCCGAAGGACATCGCCATGATCGCCACCGCCGCCATCGTCTCCGACTCGACCCGCGCCTCCTGGACCGTCATCGATCCCGCCGCGATCTCGCTGCCGCGGACGCTCCAGGTCGACCTCACGAGCTACGTCGTCGCCGCTCAGTCGGTCGAGTAGCTCGCCACCCGGCCCGTCCTGCGGGCACGGAGGTCGAGCAGCGCGAGCACGAGGGCGACCGTCACGAGCCCCAGCACGACGAGGAAGCCGTTCCGGTAGGCCTCGTGATAGGCGGCGAGGTCGGCGCCCGCGGCTCCCCCGGCTCCGGCGATGACCGAGTAGAACGTCGACACGGCCGCCGCCGTGCCGATCGCCGTCCCGGCCCGCTGACCGACCTGACCCATCGAACCCGCCACCCCGCCCATCTCGACGGGGACCTCCGCCAGCGTCAGGGTCTGATTGGGCGAGATGACGAAGCCGCCGCCGGTGCCCGCCAGCAGCATGCCGACGCCCATCGCGTAGGGCGTGATCTCGGCGGGCGTCAGCACGGCCGCGAGCAGCAGGGCGACGAAGCCGACCGCGACGAGCACGAGGCCCAGGACGACGAGGCTCCGGCCGTACCGCTCGACGAGCCGACCGCCGAAGAAGGCCGCGACCGCGCTCGTCAGGGCGAAGGGGATGGTCACCATGCCCGCGTAGACCGGAGCCAGCCCGAGTCCCTGCTGCAGGTAGAGGGTCGTCAGCAGGAACGTGGCGGGCAGCGCGCAGAAGTAGACCGTCGCGATGAGCGTCCCGTTGCGGTACGAGGCCAGAGCGAAGAGGCTGAAGTGCACGACGGGTGACCTGCCCCGCGCCTTGTAGCGCTGCTCCCAGCGGATGAAGGCCGCACCGAACACGACGAAGCCGACGAGGAAGAGCCATCGGAGGGGGTCGTCGCCCTGCCCGGTCGTCAGGACGAACGGCAGCATGAGCGTCAGGATGGTCAGCCCGAGCAGCACGATGCCGAACAGATCGAGCTCGTTGTGACCGCTCGGCGCGGTGGAGGCCCTCGGCAGCAGCTTGACCGCGAAGACGATCGCCGCGAGACCGAGCGGGATGTTCATCCAGAAGAGGAGGCGCCAGCCGTCCTCCGGGCCGCCGAGGGCGATGAGGAGACCGCCGAGCGTCGGGCCGAACGCCGTGCTGACCCCGATGATGGCGCCGAAGAAGCCGAACGCGCGGGCTCGCTCACGGCCTTGGAAGAGCTGCTGGATGAGCCCCAGCACCTGCGGCATCTGGATCCCCGCGGCCACGCCCTGGAGGATGCGGGCGACGACGAGCAGCTCGATCGTGGGTGCCAGAGCGCAGAGGAGGCTCGCCACCGTGAAGCACGAGAGGCCGATCACGAACATGAGCCGACGCGACTTCAGGTCGCCGAGACGGCCGGAGGGCACGAGCGAGAGCCCGAAGGCGAGCGCGTACCCGGCGACGATGAGCTGCAGCGCGGTGGGACCCGCCCCGAGGGACGCCTCGATGCTCGGCAGCCCGACGTTGACCTTCGACAGGTCGAGGATGGTCAGAGCGGCCACCGCGACGCACACGGCGAACGCCTGCCACTTCTGACGCTCGGGGCTCGGGGATTCGCGTGGCTTCGTCATGGGGTGGTTCCGTCATACACCCGCCCCGGGGCCGCGGGCCGACCCTCTCGGGCCGACCCGCGCCTCCTCGTCAGGCCGCGATGTAGCCGTTGGGGTTCAGCACGTACTTCGTCGCCGCTCCCTTGTCGAACAGCTCGTAGCCCTTCGGCGCGTCGGCGAGGCCGATCGCCTCGGCGTGCACGTTCTTCGCGATGTGCACGCGGTCGTGGAGGATCGCCATCATCAGACCGCGGTTGTACTTCATGACGGGGCACTGACCCGTGGTGAACGACAGCGACTTCGCCCATCCGGTGCCGAGGCTGAGCGACAGCGAGCCCTTCTGCGCGGCCGCGTCGACCCCTCCCGGGTCACCGGTGACGTAGAGCCCGGGGATGCCCATGGCCCCGCCGGCCGCCGTGATGTCCATCAGGGAGTTCAGCACCGTCGCGGGAGCCTCCTCCCCCGATCCGCCGCCGTGGCCCTTCGCCTCGAAGCCGACCGCGTCGACGGCGCAGTCGACGAGGGGCTCGCCGAGGATCTGGTCGATCTGCTCGCCCGGGTCCCCCTTGGTGAGGTCCACCGTCTCGCAGCCGAAGCTGCGGGCCTGCGCCAGACGATCCGCGTTCATGTCGCCGACGATGACGACGCTGGCGCCGAGCAGCAGCGCGCTGGTCGCCGCGGCGAGGCCCACGGGCCCGGCCCCGGCCACGTAGACGGTCGAGCCGACCTCGACCCCGGCGGTGACGGCCCCGTGGAACCCGGTCGGGAAGATGTCGGACAGCATCGCGAGGTCCAGGACCTTCTCGAGGGCCTGGTCGCGGTCGGGGAACTTCAGCAGGTTCCAGTCGGCGTAGGGGACGAGGACGTACTCGGCCTGACCGCCGACCCAGCCGCCCATGTCGACGTAGCCGTAGGCGCTGCCGGGACGGTCGGGGTTCACGTTGAGGCAGATGCCGGTCTTGCGCTCCTTGCAGTTGCGACAGCGGCCGCAGGCGATGTTGAACGGCACCGAGACGATGTCGCCGACCTTGATGAACTCGACGTCGGGGCCGACCTCGACGACCTCGCCGGTGATCTCGTGCCCGAGCACGAGGTCGGTCGGGGCGGTCGTGCGACCGCGGACCATGTGCTGGTCCGAGCCGCAGATGTTGGTGGCCACCGTGCGGAGGATCGCCCCGTGGTTGACCTTCCGCCCGATGTTCGCCGGGTTGACGCCCGGCCCGTCCTTCAGCTCGAACGTCGGATAGTCGACGTCGATGACCTCGACGACTCCGGGGCCCTTGTACGCGACGGCGTGGTTCGTTGCCATGGTGATCCTCCTTGACCACTCGGGGCACGGAATCGTGCCCGTGCTCACACGCTAGGACCCGCGGGAGGCGCGGGCCGGGTTTCGCAGCCGGCCATCAGCAAGATCACCCGCCACCCGGTCGCGATCATCCCCTGACCGATCTGCCATGCGATATCCGAAATGTGAGACAATGGTCGACAGCGCTGAACGGACGACCGACCAGGGTGCCTCGGAGCACGGTCGCCGATCGGCGCTCAGGCGTCGCACACGGCGCCCGACCCCGATAGAGACAGGAACCCCGCCGTGCGATCACGTGTCGACGTCCCGTGCGAACCCGCTTCACCGCTGTCGCCTGCCGCGTGGTTCATGAGATCGCCGGCTCGTCGGACCCTGCTCCAGGTCGGCGCCGACGCCGGCGCGTGGGTGATCGCGCTCGTGTTCGCCGTCGTGGTGCGACACGACTTCGCCATCCACGAGATCGCCTGGAGGTCCGTCGCGGCGACGGCCGCCGTCGTGATCGTGATCCACTGCGCCGTGGGCTTCGCCACCGGCGTCTACCGTCGCCGATTCGTGCCGGGGAGCCTCCTCGAGGTCCGCGCGGTCGCCGCGTCGGCGGCCCTCAGCGGACTCGTCCTGGGGCTGCCCGTGCTGCTCGTCGGCACCGAGGTGAGTCTGGCGCGCAGCACCACGTTCATCGCCACGCCCGTCGCATTCGTCGCGATGGGCACCCTGCGCTACATCGCCCGGATCATCGTCGAACACCGGAACCGGCCTCGCGACGACGCCCAGCGCACCCTGATCTTCGGTGCCGGTCGTCTGGCCAACCACCTCGTCCGGCGCATGCTGACCGATCCCGACTCGCCGTACCTGCCGGTCGGGCTCCTCGACGACGACCCGACCCGCGGAGGCCTCCGCATCGAAGGGGTGCGTGTGCTCGGGAGCCGCCACGACCTCGTCGGGGCCGCGACCGCCTCGGGAGCCGAGGTGCTGGTCATCGGGGTCGGCCGAGCCGACGCCGCCCTCCTGCAGGAGATCACGGACCTCGCCGCCACCGCCGGCCTGCGGGTCATGGTGCTCCCCCTCCTCGACGAGGTCCTCGACGGCCGGTCCCGACTCCGAGACGTCCGCGACATCGCGATCGAGGACATCATCGGCCGTCACCCGGTCGACACCGACGTCGAGTCCATCGCCGGCTACCTCGCGGGCTCGCGGGTGCTCGTGACCGGTGCCGGCGGCTCGATCGGCAGCGAGCTCTGCCGGCAGATCGCCAAGTACGGTCCGGCCGACCTCATCATGCTCGACCGCGACGAGACCGGCCTCCAGCAGGCCCAGCTGACGGTCTCCGGCAACGGGCTGCTCGACTCGCGCGAGGTCGTCCTCGCCGACATCCGCGATGCGGCGGCCCTGCACCGCATCTTCGCCGAACGACGTCCCGACGTCGTCTTCCACGCCGCGGCGCTCAAGCACCTCCCGATGCTCGAGCAGTACCCCGACGAGGCCTGGAAGACCAATGTGCTCGGCACTCGGAACGTGCTCGACGCCAGCCGGGCCGCCGGAGTGACGACGTTCGTGAACATCTCCACGGACAAGGCGGCCAACCCCACGAGCGTGCTCGGCCACTCGAAGCGGCTGGCCGAGCGACTGACCGCCTCAGCGGCCGACGAGACGGGGGCGAGGTACCTGTCGGTCCGGTTCGGGAACGTCCTCGGCAGCCGCGGTTCGATGCTCCCGGTGTTCTCGTCCCTCATCGAGGCCGGCGGTCCGCTCACCATCACCCACCCCGACGTGACGCGTTTCTTCATGACGATCCCCGAGGCGTGCAACCTGGTCGTCCAGGCCGGCGGCATCGGGTCGCCCGCCGAGGTCCTCATCCTCGACATGGGCGAGCCCGTCCGGATCCTCGACATCGCCGAACGGATGATCGCCATGTCCGGTCGGGACGTCGACATCGTGTTCACGGGTCTCCGCGACGGCGAGAAGCTGCACGAGGAGCTGGTCGGCGACGGCGAGACCGACGATCGTCCGGTGCACCCCAAGATCTCGCACGCCTCGGTGCCGCCCCTCCACCCGTCGCTGCTCCCCGCGGAGCACCCGGGAGGTGCGGGGTCGCTCTTCGACCTCGCGTTCGAGGCCCCCGCGGGAGCTCGCCGATCCTGACGGCGTCGCCGCACACGACGAACGCCCCCGCCGAGTTCGGCGGGGGCGTTCGTCATGAGACGGAGTGTGACAGCGACCGATGGTGGAGATGGGGGGAATTGAACCCCCGTCCATCGCTGAGATTGCACGCATTCTACGGGCGTAGCCAGATGAGACGTTCTGCTCGGCCCCGACCTTCGCTACTGGCTTCTCGGTCGACGGGCCCAGCCCGAGTTGGAGTCCCGCGTGACCCTCAGGCGTAGTCACGCAGCGAGCCCTCTAGATGACGTCAGGCTCTGGTTAGAAGGCGGTCACCAGACTGACGGACTTCATGTGGCTCTACTGCTTACGCAGCGAGAGCGAAGTCAGTGCGCTTGTTATTGGCACTTATTGTTTTCCAGAGATCGTTTACGAGATAACCCTGGATCCTCGGCCCGCTTCTCGTTCGCACGCAGGCGATGTCGAAACCGATCATCCCCCTGAGGGGCCGCTGTCACACTCTGTGGAGTTGTCGCCGGTGGTGCCGACCGCGGTGTACCGCGGCCCTCCAGTGTAAGCCCTCCGCGCCTCCTCGTCCAGCGACCGCAGGCCCGGGAGGCGCGGCGACAGGAGACGGAGACCGCCGCTACTCGCCGAGGTGCTTGCGCGCCGACATCGCGGACTGCGCCTCGCGGGTCGCCGTCCGCTCGCGGAGCGTCTGACGCTTGTCGTACTCGCGCTTGCCCTTGGCCACCGCGATCTCGACCTTGGCACGGCCGTCGCTGAAGTACATCTTGAGCGGCACGATCGTGAAGCCGCCCTCTTTCGTCTTCTGGCCGATCTTGACGATCTCCTGCTTGTGCAGGAGGAGCTTCCGCTTGCGACGCGGCGCGTGGTTGTTCCACGTGCCCTCCGTGTACTCGGGGATGTGCACGGCGTCGAGCCAGGCCTCGCCGTTCTCGACGAAGGCGTACCCGTCGACGAGCGACGCCCGGCCCTGACGCAGGGCCTTGACCTCGGTCCCGCTCAGCACCATGCCGGCCTCGTACGTGCTCTCGATCGTGTAGTCGTGGCGCGCCCGACGGTTGGTGGCCACGACCTTCTCGCCGCGTTCTTTCGCCACGGGGTGCCTCCTGGTCGTTCGAGTGATGGGTCTGCCGCGATAGGCAGCCTGTCAGTATACAGCCGGGCGGTCGTGCGGTTCGGTCGTCAGACCTTGAGGTAGCGGCGGATCGCGATGTTCGCCGACAGAGCCGCGAGCACGATGCCCACCAGGATGACGAAGGGCACCACCAGGGCGGCGTCTCGGAGCCCGACGAAGGGGGTTCCCTCGAAGGTGACCACCAGGTACCCCTTGACGAAGAAGTTGACGATCGCGACGATCGCACCGCCCGCCAGCAGCGACCCGATGAGCGCGGCGATCACGCCCTCGAGGATGAACGGCGTCTGGATGAACGTGTTCGAGGCCCCGACCAGCCGCATGATGCCGAGCTCGCGTCGTCGACTGAACGCGCTCAGCCGGATGGTCGTCGCGATCAGGAGCACGGCGGCGATGAGCATGAGCGAGGCGATGCCGATGGCCGTGTAGCTGGCGGCGTTCAGCACCGAGAAGATCGGGTCGAGGTAGGCCCGTTGGTCGACGACCTCCTGGACGCCGGCCAGGCTCGACAGGCTCTCGGCGAGCACGTCGGCCTGCGTCGGGTCCTTCAGGTTGACCCAGAAGGTCTCGTTCAGGTACGAGGGCTGCACGAACTCGGTGGCCGTGCTGTCCGCGAACTGCGTCGTGAAGCGGTCGTACGCCTGCTGCTGCGTCTCGAAGTACGAGCGGTCGACGAACGGCGCGAGCACCTCGGAGTCGAGCTGCGCCTGCACGGCGTCGATCTGGTCCTGTGTGGCCTTGGCACCCGTGCAGTTGCCGGTGGTGTCGGTGTCGGTGCAGAGGTAGACGGCCACCTGGGCCTTGTCGTACCAGTAGCCCTTCATCTGGTTGATCTGCATCTGGAGCAGAGCGGCGGTGCCGACGAAGGTCAGCGAGATGAACGTGACCAGGATGACCGAGACGACCATCGAGGCGTTGCGCCGGAGGCCGCTGCCGACCTCGCTGAGGACGAGTCCGAGTCTCATTCGTCCGCCCCTCTCAGGCTGAGATCCTCGACCCCGATGGCCTGGATGGGCACCGCCTGGGTCTGGTAGCCGCCGCTGCGTTCGTCGCGGAGGATGTTGCCCGCGCTGAGCTCGATGACCCGGCGCTGCATCTGATCGACGATGCCGGCGTCGTGGGTGGCCATGATGACGGTGGTGCCGCCCGAGTTGATCCGCTCGAGCAGGGTCATGATGCCGGCGCTCGTCGAGGGGTCGAGGTTTCCGGTCGGCTCGTCGGCCAGCAGCACGGCCGGCTTGTTCACGATGGCCCGCGCGATCGCGACGCGCTGCTGCTCACCGCCCGAGAGCTCGTGCGGCAGACGCTGCTGCTTGCCCACGAGACCGACCATCTTGAGCACGTCGGGCACGGCCTCCTGGATGAATCCCTTGCTCTTGCCGATCACCTGGAGGCTGAAGGCGACGTTGTCGAAGACGTTCTTCTGCGGGAGGAGACGGAAGTCCTGGAAGACCACGCCGATGTTGCGGCGGAAGTAGGGGACCTTGCGGCTCGACAGCGTCGCGAGGCGCTGACCGAGCACGTGGATCTGGCCGGCCGAGGGCTTCTCCTCTTTGAGCACGAGGCGCAGGAAGCTCGACTTGCCGGAGCCGCTCGCGCCGACGAGGAACACGAACTCGCCCTTGAGGATCTCGAGGGTGACCGCGTTGAGTGCCGGGCGGGGATTGCCGACGTAGACCTTGGTGACTTCATCAAACCGAATCATGACGGGGATCACCCTAAGCGCCACCGCCTGCGAACACCGCAGCGACGCGCCTCCCCCGTGCCCTATGAATCCCCTGGGGACGCTGGGGAGGAGACGAGGACCGACCCGACGGCCGGGATCAGGACTCGTCGCGCTTGCGCCAGCGGATGCCGGCCGAGATGAAGCCGTCGAGGTCGCCGTCGAACACGTTCGACGGGTTGTTCACCTCGTGCTCGCTGCGGAGGTCTTTCACCATCTGGTAGGGCGCGAGCACGTAGCTGCGGATCTGATCGCCCCAGCTGGCCGTGATGTTGCCGGCCAGCTCCTTCTTCTTCGCGTTCTCGGCCTCCTTCTGGAGGAGGAGGAGGCGCGACTGGAGCACGCGCATCGCCGCAGCGCGGTTCTGGATCTGGCTCTTCTCGTTCTGCATCGACACGACCGTGCCCGTCGGGATGTGCGTCAGGCGCACGGCCGAGTCGGTCGTGTTGACGGACTGCCCGCCGGGACCGGAGGACCGGAACACGTCGACCCGGATGTCGTTCTCGGGGATCTCGATCGACTCGGTCTCCTCCATCAGCGGGATGACCTCGACCGCGGCGAAGCTCGTCTGCCGCTTGCCGGCCGCGCCGAACGGGCTCATCCGGACGAGCCGGTGGGTGCCGGCCTCGACGCTCAGGGTGCCGAAGGCGTAGGGGGCGTCGATCTCGAAGGTGGCGCTCTTGATGCCGGCCTCCTCCGCGTAGCTGGTGTCCATGACGGTGGCCGACATGCCGTGCTTCTCGGCGTAGCGCAGGTACATGCGCAGCAGCATCTCCGCGAAGTCGGCGGCGTCGACGCCGCCGGCGCCGGCGCGGATGGTGATGACCGCGGGGCGGGGGTCGTACTCGCCGTCGAGCAGGGTCTGGACCTCGAGCGTGTCCATCATCTTCTGGAGGGCCTTGAGCTCGGCCTGCGCCTCGTCCGCGCTCTCCTGGTCGTCTCCGTCGTTGGCCATCTCGACCAGGACCCCGAGGTCGTCGAGCCGCTGCTCGGTCGTCTCCAGCTTCTCGAGCTCGGCCTGACGGTGGCTGAGAGCGCTGGTGACCTTCTGCGCGTTCTCCGTGTCGTCCCACAGGTCGGGGGCGGACGCCTGCTCGCTGAGATCGGCGATCTCGGCCACGAGACGGTCTTGGCCGATCACCGCGCGGATGTCTTCGAACGTGGCCCGGAGGGCGGCAATCTGCTCAGAGAAATCCAGTGCGATCATGGTCCCCGAGCTTACCGGGCGCGACCGACGCCCGCGTCGCGGAGGGCCAGGTCGGCCAGCCGCCCGACCACGTCGGCGTCGCCGGTCCGCCAGGCGGCGACGGGGTTCGGGGCCACCGACCGCAGCACCGCCGGTTCGAGCGTCGACAACGCGCGGAGGGCCAGCAGGTCGTCACCGCCCTCGCTGCGGTGCAGGGCGCTCACCGCCGCCGCGCGTCGCACGAAGGCGATCCGCCGCCGCAGCCACGTCAGCAGCACGACCACGATGGGGATGCCCGCGACGAGCAGGCCGACCACGAGGGAGGCGGTGCCCACCGCCTCCTGCTGGTCCCGACCCGCGGCCACCACCTGAGACGCCGCGTCGCCGGCTCCGACGAACGGACGCCCGGCGGCCTCGCCGACGAGCGGCAGCCCGGCGATCGTCTCGGCCGCGTCGCTCATCGAGCGCTGGAAGCCCAGGCCCGCGTCCTCGACCCGGCGGCCCAGATCCGCGAACGTCCGGATGAACGCCGCGGCGGCGGACCCGGCGACGACCGCTGCGACGACGAGAGCGAGGGCGACGACGTCGGCCGTGATCTGCCGAGCACGGACCGGGGCCGACGACGAGTAGAGCTGCATCGCCCCAGTCTGCCCCGCGAGACGCTCGTCGAGCTCCGGGGCCGCCCGTCCGAGCGAGTCGGCGCCGCGGTCGGTTCAGCGGTGGCCGAGGAGGGGCGTGCGGTCGGCGTAGCCGGCCCGACCCGCGCGGGCGACCGCGTCGGGCAGCGCCGCCAGCAGCGCGTCGACGTCGGCTTCGGTCGAGGTGTGCCCGACGGTCATCCGGAGCGCCCCGCGGGCCTCGTCGTCGGTCAGCCCCATCGCCAGCAGCACGTGCGACGGCTCGGGGATGCCCGCCTGGCAGGCGGAGCCGGTCGAGACGCTCACCCCGGCGGCGTCGAGCAGGAACAGCAGCGAGTCGCCCTCGCACCCCGCGAAGGTGAAATGCGCGTTGCCGGGCAGCCGGTCGACGGGGTCGCCGCGCAGCACGGCCCCGGGGACCGCGGCACGGACGCCCGCGATGAGGCGGTCGCGCAGCGGCTCGTAGTCGGTGTGGGGCTGCTCGGCGGCGACGGCGAAGGCGACGGCCGCCGGGGCGTCCTGGGTGCCCGATCGGACCTGCCGCTGCTGCCCCCCGCCGTGGATGAGCGGGACCACCGTCGCCGTGCGAGACAGGACGAGCGCTCCGATCCCGATCGGTCCGCCGATCTTGTGCGCGCTGACGCTGAGCGCCGCGAGCCCGGATCCGGCGAAGTCGACCGGCACCTGCCCGTAGGCCGCGACCGCGTCCGAATGAACCGGCACGCCGTGCGCCTCGGCGAGCGCGGCGACCTCCGCCACCGGCTGCAGGGTTCCCACCTCGTTGTTCGCCCAGAGCAGGCTCACCAGGGCGACGTCGTCGTGGGCCTCGAGCGCCTCGGCGAGGGCGTCGAGGCGGAGGCGACCGAGTCCGTCGAGGGGGATCCAGGTGACGAGGGCGCCCTCGTACCGCTCGAGCCACTCGACGGTGTCGACGGTCGCGTGGTGCTCGCCGGCGGCCACGAGGAGGCGCGGGCGGGGCCGGTCGGACTGGCGCGCCCACCACAGGCCCTTGAGGGCGAGGTTGACGGACTCGGTGCCGCCCGAGGTGAAGACGACCTCGATGGGCTCGCAGCCCAGGGTGGCGGCGACGCGCTCCCGCGCCTCCTCGAGGACCCGTCTGGCGCTCTGCCCCGCGCTGTGGATCGACGAGGGGTTGCCGACCGCGCCGAGGGCCTCCGTGTACGCCGAGAGGGCCGCCGGATGCATCGGCGTCGTGGCGGCGTGGTCGAGGTAGACGGTCATGGCGGTTCTCCGGATCCGAGGAGAGAGAGGGCGGGACGGAGGCGGGCCCGAGCACGGAGGGGCCGAGGTGGGCCCCGCGGCCGGTTCGAGCGAGGCCTCGCGCTCATCTACTGTAAGTGCCGTGTCCGACATCGACTCCCTGCGCGACCTGGGTCTGACCCGCGGACCGGACGGGCCGACCCTGCGGGTGTGGTCCAGCTCGGCCACGAGCATCGATCTGGTCGTCGACGACGCCCCCCACGACCGCGTCGTGCCCCTGACCCGCGGCGACGGCGACGTCTGGAGCGCCACGGACGGTGCGCTGACCCCTGGTCGGCGCTACTGGCTCCGTGCGGACGGCCCCCCGGGACGCGGGAACGCCTTCGACCCGTCCCGCGAGCTCCTCGACCCCTACGCGCGGGGACTCGGCCGCACGGGCCGGGGCACCTGGCAGTCGGCCGTCGTCGACGAGTCCTTCGACTGGGGCGGCGTCGCCAAGCCCCGCACGCCGCTCGACCGGGTGGTCGTCTACGAGGCCCACGTGCGGGGTCTCACGCGCCTCGCGCCGTTCGTCCCGGAAGAGCTGCGCGGAAGCTACGCCGGTCTCGCGGCGGAGTCGACCATCGCCTACCTCAAGGGTCTCGGAGTGACCGCCGTCCAGCTGCTGCCCATCCACCAGCACGTCGACGAGGAGCGGCTCGTCGCTCAGGGCATCGAGAACTACTGGGGCTACAACACCCTGTCGTACTTCGCGCCCCATACGGCCTACGCGAGCCGCGACGCCCAGCTGGCCGGCGCCTCCGCGGTCCTGAGGGAGTTCAAGGGGATGGTCCGGCTGCTGCACGAGGCCGGCATCGAGGTGTACCTCGACGTGGTCTACAACCACACGGCCGAGGAGGGCGAGGTCGGCGGTCCGGTCACGAGCCTCCGCGGTCTCGACGGTTCGCGCTACTACCGTCACGACGCGGCCGGCGACCCCGTCGACGTCACCGGCTGCGGCAACTCGATCGACACGAGCACGCCGGCCGCGGCGCGTCTCGTCCTCGACTCGCTTCGCTACTGGGCGGACGAGGTGCAGATCGACGGCTTCCGCTTCGACCTCGCGGCGACGCTCGGCCGCGGCGCCGACCACGTGTTCGATCCCGAGCACCCCCTCCTGACCGCGATCGTGACCGACCCGGCTCTCGAGGGGGTCAAGATGATCGCCGAGCCCTGGGACGTCGGCCTGGGCGGATGGCAGACGGGAGCCTTCCCTCCCGGCTGGATCGAGTGGAACGACCGGTTCCGCAACCGCTCGCGCGAGTTCTGGCTGACCGACGTCGCCGCAGCCCGGGCAGACGGCCTGCCGCCGTCGGGGCTGGGCAGCTTCGCCTCGAAGCTGAGCGGGTCGAGCAACATCTTCGCTCGGGAGCGCGGCCCCGTCGCGGGTCTGAACTTCATCACGGCGCACGACGGCTTCACCCTGCTCGACCTCGTCTCGTACGACGCCAAGCACAACCTGAGCAACGGCGAGGGCAACCGCGACGGCACCGACGACAACCGGTCGTTCAACCACGGCATCGAGGGCGAGAGCGTCAACCCGTGGATCTCCGACGCCCGTCGGCGCTCGATGCGGAACCTCCTGGCGACCCTGTTCGTCTCGGCGGGCGTGCCGATGCTCACCGCGGGAGACGAGCGGGGCCGCACCCAGCACGGCAACAACAACGCGTACTGCACCGACAGCGAGCTCACCTGGGTCGACTGGTCCGACGAGCCGTGGCACGTGGCCCTCCGCGACGACGTCGCAGCGCTGACCCGGCTGCGGGCCGAGAACCCCGCTCTCCGTCCGATCCGGTTCGGCGTCGACGGGGCCTGCACCCTCAGCGCCAACGAGATGGCCTGGTACTCGGCCTCGGGCGTCGAGATGCACCCCGACGAGTGGAACGACGTCGCGGTCCGGACGGTCCAGCACCTCGTCACCTCGACCCCCGAGCACGAGGAGCCGAACAGCGTGCTCGTCGTCGTGCACGGCGCGGAGACGACGATCACGGCGACCCTGCCGTCCCCCGACGGGGTCGCCGGCTACGAGGCCCTGTGGTCGAGCGACGACCGGGGGCTGCCGGCCGGTTCGGCACCCGGGGACGACATCGTCGTCTCGGGTCCGACCGTCGTCGTCTACCGGATCGTCTGAGCGTCCCGTGTCGACGAGCCGCGCCTCCTCGTCCGGTCCGTCGACGCCGGCGACCTCGGCCCTGACCGCGCTCGGCATCGCCTTCGTCGCGCATCCCTACGAGCACCGCGACACGGCGACCGACTACGGCGCCGAGGCGGCCGCCGCCCTCGGGGTCTCCGACGATCGGGTGCTCAAGACGCTCATGGTCGAGGCCGACGGAGCCCTCGTCGTGGCCGTGGTGCCCGTCTCGCGGCGTCTCGACCTCAAGGCGCTCGCGACGGAGGTCGGGGCCAAGAAGGCGGTGCTGGCCGCCCCGGCCCTCGCCGAACGTCGCACGGGCTACGTCGTGGGCGGCATCAGCCCCCTGGGGCAGCGGACGGCGGCGACGACCGTGATCGACGCGAGCTGCGCCTCCTTCACGACCGTGTTCGTCAGCGGCGGGAGGCGCGGGTTCGACGTCGAGATCGCGCCGGACGACCTCGTGCGGGCCGTGAACGGCCGGTACGCCGCCGTGGCACGGGACTGAACCGTGGCGGAGCAGCGCGTCGAGGGGACGCTCACGAGCTGGGACGACGCCCGGGGCTTCGGGTTCCTGAGTCCGGCGTCCGGTCGCGGCCGGGTCTTCGTGCACATCACCGCCTTCGGCCGCGGAACGCCCCGCCCCCGCACCGGGGAGGCCTACTCGTACGTCGTCGACGGCCACGGGGATCGCCGACCGCAGGCGGTCCGCGTGGCCCGAGCGGGGGCTGCCTGGTCGCCCCCGAGAGCGAGGTCTCCGCGACCGTCGCGTCGGGGCCGGGCCGCCGTGGCCGCGGCGGTCGTGGCGAGCGGGGCGCTCGTCGCCGTCGCGCTGACGACCGGCGGGCACTGGCCGGGCGCGGGATCGCCGGACGCGCTGTGGGCGAGGTGGTGGGCGGTCGGCCTGCTGGTCGCGCTCAACATCGGGACGGCCATCGCCTACGCGGTCGACAAGCGGGCCGCCCGGCGGGGCACGCGACGCGTGCCGGAGCGGACCCTCCTCGTCTGCGGGCTCGCCGGCGGGTGGCCGGGCGCGGTCCTGGCGCAGCAGCTGCTCCGGCACAAGACCGGCAAGCCGGCGTTCCGTCGGGCGTTCGCGCTCACCGTGGCGGCGCACCTCGCGATCGTCGCCCTGAGCGGGGTCGTCGTCGCCGCACTCGTCGGCTGACGGGCCGTGCGGGCGGGCGCCGGGGCGGAGGAAGACCGCGTCGACGCGGTTCGGGTGGCGACCGGACCGGTTCGGGCCGGGTCCGGGCGCTCACCGTCGCTCGCCGTGTTCGTCGATCGCACGGGACAGCCTCGGGTCTGAGCGGTCCGTGCACCCGACGGGGCGTCCGCAGTCGGGACGTCGCCGATCGACGGGCGCCGGGCTCTCGGGGCGGTTGTCGCTCCGGGCGGGCAGGCCGCGTCGTCGTCTCGACTGTACTGGTCCCCCAAACGACGGACAAGGATGCTCGGACCCGTCGCCCACCCCAGAAGGGGGGGGGTCAGTCGTGCGCCGAGCGCCCCGCCGAACGACGGCCGCGCCCCCGCCGCCTGATGCG